>Ga0154638_1061_pt1 | contig 25648 bp, 24 predicted proteins | sample Rifle2008BG13ft_FD_116067 | JGI IMG/M metagenome (GOLD analysis project Ga0154638, IMG submission 116067) | Acidobacteria bacterium RBG_13_68_16 | reverse complement strand
ACATCACCGCAGATAACGCATCCAAACGCAACGTGAAATCAATCGTGAGGTTTGCGAGCAGTCCGTCCGCAGTGAGTCCGGGCCCGAGCGGGATCCACGTGAACACCCGATTGGCGTGCACCGCGTGGGTGCCCAGACTCGTCGCCCAGTCGATGATCGCCGCGAAGGCTGCCGCCATCGCGAGACCTGAGCCGATCAGGGCGACCGCCGAGGTTGTCCTGTGCTTCCAGCCGCGCCGGTTGCCGACCAACCCGTTGACGACCGCGCCCAGGAGGGGGAAGAGGGGGATCAGCCAGAGCAGGTCTTTCATGCCCTCACCCTTCCATCACGCTGACCTGGTCGAGATTGACCGTCTGCTTGAGGCGCACCAGAGCGACGATGATGCCGAGGCCGATGGCCGCCTCGGCAGCAGCGATCGTGATCACGAACACCGCGAATACCTGGCCGGTGAGGTCGCCGAGTTGGCGGGAGAACGCGATGAAGTTGATGTTGGCCGCGTTCAGGATCAGCTCCACGCACATGAGGACGGTGATGAAGTTGCGGCGCACCACCATCCCGACCACGCCGAGCGTGAATAGGACCAGCGACAGCATCAGGTAGTGCGTGGTGGTGATCACGCGCCCCCCTCCTTTCCCGCCTCCTTGCGACCCATGACGATGGCGCCGATCATCGCGACCAGCAGCACGATGGAGACGACCTCGAACGGCAGCAGGTAGTCGCGGTAGAGGTTCCAGCCCACCGCCTCGGTGTTGCCGAGCGAGATCCCCTGGACCTGGTGCAGCGCCGCGGGGTTTGCAATGGGGGTCCGCGCGGCGGCCCACAGGCCCACGCCCACCAGCACCGCCAGGAGTCCGCCCACACCCACCGCGGCCGGTGCGAGGCTGCGGAGGTACTGGGGCTCCTCGGGGATCGTGCGCACTCTCACGAGCATGATCACGAAGAGGAACAACACCATGATGCCACCCGCGTACACCAGGATCTGAACGGCGGCCAGGAACTCGGCGTGCATCAACACGAACAGGCCGGCCACCGAGAGGAAGGTCCCGAGCAGCGAGAGCGCCGCGTTGACCGGGTTGCGGAAGCCGATCACCCCGATGGCACCGGCCACCGTGCAGGCGGCCAGAACGTAGAAGACGATCTGCGCGAAGTGGACGATGAACCAGTTCATCGCTTCTGCTCCTCGGGTTTCGGCGACAGAGCGCCGCTCGGGTCGTTGGGCATCTGCCCCTCGTTCGGAGGCACCACCCCGGGGTACGGTTTCACGCCCTCCCAGCTTTGGAGTCGCTCCTTGTCGAAGTACAGCTGCTCGTTGCGCTCGTAGGCGGCCGTTTCGTAGCTCTTGGTCGTGAGCCAGATCGCCACCGGTTCGGTGGGGCACGCCTCCTCGCACAGCCCGCAGAACATGCAGCGCTTCACGTCGATGTCGTAGCGGTCCAACACCTTCTTCTTCTTTTTCTTGCCGTCGACCTCAACCTCTTCGAAGTGGTCGGCGATGTGAATGATGTCGATCGGACACGCCTTGGCGCAATTGTGGCAGACGATGCAGCGCTCCTCCGAGAAGCCGAACATGCCGCGGAAGCGGTCCTTGGGGACCAGCGTGACCTCGGGGTACTGAATGGTGGCCTTGCGGTGGAAGAGGAACTTTCCAGTTACCGAAAGACCCTGCAGCAGGTCGACCTGAAACACCGAGGTGAGAAACCCCCAGAGGCTCATTTCGGGCCTCCCATCAGAAGCACACCCAGGCCCACCACCAGTAGGTTGGCGAGGCTGACCGGCAAGAGCACCTTCCAACCGAGCGCCATCAGCTGGTCGAAGCGGTAACGGGGGAAGGTGCCCCGGAACCAGATGTAGCAGAACAGGAAAAAGCCGACCTTTGCGGCGAACCAGATGAACGGCGGGATCACGTCGAGGAAGGCCAGTGCCGCCGCGTTGGGGAACGGCCGCAGCCACCCCCCAAGGAACAGCACGGTGGCGACCGAGGAGATGAGCACCATGTTGGCGTACTCGGCCAAGAAGTAGAACGCCCACTTCATCCCCGAGTACTCGGTGTGAAAGCCGGCCACGAGCTCAGACTCCGCCTCGGGGAGGTCGAACGGATTACGGTTGGTCTCGGCGACGCCGCACACGATGTAGATGAAGAACGCGACGATCCCGGGGAAGACGAACCAAACACCGGCCTGCTTCTGCGCCTCGACGATCTTGACCATCGAGAGGCTCCCCGCCATCAGGAGCACCGCGACGACCGAGAACCCCATCGGCACCTCGTACGACACCAGCTGCGCGGCCGAACGCATGCCGCCCATCAGCGAGAACTTGTTGTTGGACGACCACCCGCCGAGGATGACCCCGTACACGCCAACCGACGAGACGCCGAGTACGAAGAGGATGCCGATGTTGATGTCGGTGAGGTAGGGCGGCATCGGCTGCTTGAGCAGGCCGAAGAACGTCGTGTCGGCCCCGAACGGAATCACCGAGAACACGACCAGGGCGGGCGCCGTGATCAACGCTGGCGCGATCATGTAGACGAGCTTCTCCGCCCGCGAGGGGACGATGTCCTCTTTTACGAAGAGCTTGAGGGCGTCGGCGATCGGCTGCAGCCAACCGCGCGGGCCGACGCGGTTGGGCCCGATCCGGATCTGCATGTACGCCAGGATCTTCCTCTCGAAGTAGCTGAGGTAGGCCGCCATCAAAATGACCACCAGCAGGATCACGATGATCTTGACCAGCGGCACCAGCAGGAAGGCAATCCACGGGTTCCCCATCACGCCTCCCTACCTGTCGATCTCGCCGAGCACGATGTCGAGGGTGCCGATCACCGCGATCATGTCTGCAACGAGGTGGCCCCGGACCAGCTCGGGCAGCACCTGCAGGTTGATGAAGCAGGCGGGCCGCACGCGGAGCCGGTACGGGTTGGTGCTCCCGTCGGAGACCACGTAGAAGCCGAGTTCGCCCTTGGGACCCTCGACCGAGAAGTAGATCTCGCCCTTGGGAGGTTTGATCACCTTGGGGACCTTGGCCATCACCGGCCCATCCGGCAGCTTCGCCAGGCACTGCTGGACGATGCGCACCGACTGCCGCATCTCCTCCATGCGGACGAGGTATCGGTCGTAGGTGTCGCCGTTGGCGCCGATCGGGATCTCGAAGTCCACCTCGTCGTAGCGGTCGTAGGGGAACACCTTGCGGATGTCCCATTTGACCCCGGAGCCCCTCAGCGGCGGCCCGGTCAGCCCCCACTCCACGGCGTTCGCCGCGGAGATCACGCCTACCCCGATGGTGCGCAGCTTCCAGATGCGGTTGTTGGTGAGCAGGCGCTCCCACTCGGCGATCCGCGCCGGCAGTTGGTCCACGAAGGCGCGGCAGCGGTCGGTCCAGCCCTCGGGCAGGTTGAACGGCTGCCCGCCCACCCGCATGCAGTTGAGGGTGAGGCGGGCGCCGCAGTACTCCTCGTAGAGGTCGAGGATGATCTCCCGCTCCTGGAAGGTGTAGAAGAACGGCGTCTGCGCGCCGATGTCCAACGCGTGGGTGCCCAGCCAGATGATGTGCGAGGCGATCCGCTGCAGCTCCGCCAGCACCATGCGAATGTACGCGGCGCGCGGGGGCACCGTGACCCCCATCATCTTCTCCACCGCGCCCACCAAAGCCTGGTTGTTGGTCGCGGCCGCGGTGTAGTCCATGCGGTCGGTGTGTGGGATCGTGCCGTTGTAGGTCTCGCGCTCGAAGATCTTCTCGGTGCCGCGGTGGAGGTAACCGATGATGGGCTTGGCGTCGATGATCCTCTCGCCGTCCAGCTTGACCATCACACGCAGCACCCCGTGAGTGGCCGGGTGCTGAGGGCCGAAGGAGATCTCCATCTCCTCGCTGTCGGGAAATGGCCTCGTCGCCTGGAGGGTGCTCATGACTCCCCCTCCCCGCCGGCCACCGGGCCGCCGCCGGGGGGGTACACGTCCGGGTAGATCGCGGCGCCGGTGTCGACCCCCTCGATGGGGAAGTCCTTGCGCAGCGGGTGCCCGTTGAATCCTTCCCACGTCAGGATGCGCTCCAGGTTGGGGTGGTCGGCGAAGTAGATGCCGAACATGTCGAACGCCTCGCGCTCCATCCAGTTGGCGACCTTCCACACGCCGGTGACGGAACGCACTTCGACCCCGTCGGCGACCCGGGCCTTGAGGCGGAGGCGTTTGGAATCCGTGAAACGGTGCATCCAGTACACCACGTCGAAGCGCCCTTCGGGGCGCTCCTGCCAGTCAACGGCCGTGAGGTCCACCAGGAATTTGTACCCGAGCCCATCCTTGCAGGCGCGGCAGACATCCACGATCCGCTCGCACGGTACCGTCAACGTGACCTGACCGGCGAACTCCACCGCCTCGAGCACCACGTCTGGAAGAACCGCCGCGACCTCACGAACCTGTTCGTGCTCCCGGGCGTCCCTGGGCTCCGGCGGAACCGGCTTCTCCTCCCACGGGGGCTTGGGCGCGGCCTGCTCCTGCGGCGCTACGTTGTCCTGCTCCGCCATCGAAACCTCCTACCCTGCCTTGCGCGCGATGGTCATGCGGTCGATCTTGCGCTGCAGCTGCATCAGCCCGTAGATGAGTGCCTCGGGCCGCGGTGGGCACCCGGGCACGTAGACGTCCACGGGCACGATCCGATCCACGCCCTGGGTCACCGCGTACGTCTTATAAGGCCCCCCGCAGGTTGCGCACGAGCCCATCGCGAGCACCCACTTGGGCTCCGGCATCTGGTCGTAGAGCCGTTTCACGATCGGCGCCATCTTCTCCGTGACCGTGCCCGCCACCAAGAGGAGGTCCGCCTGTCTCGGCGAGCCGCGGAAGACCTCCATTCCGAACCGTGAGAGGTCGAACCTCGGATCCATCGCCGCCATCATCTCGATCGCGCAGCAGGCCAGGCCGAACTGCAGCGGCCACACCGAGGAGCGGCGTGCCCAGTTGATGACCGTGTCGTACGTGCTGATTAGGATGTTGGGCTCGAAGCGGTTCTCGATCAGACCCATTGCAGCGCCCCCCGCCGCCAGGCGTAGACGTACCCCACCACGAGGATGGTGAGGAACACGACCATTTCGATGAAACCGAACAGCGCGAGCTTCCGCAGCATGACCGCCCACGGGAACAGGAACACCGTCTCCACGTCGAACACCACGAACAGCACCGCGATCAGGTAGTAGCGAACGGAAAAGCGGTGATCGTGGGCCTCGCTCGTGATCGGGTTGCCGCACTCGTAGGGCTCCACCTTCACGGGGTCGTACCGGCCGGCGCGGAGCAGCCAGGCAATGGCGAGCGTGACGAATGGAAAGGCGATGGCAACGGCGACAAAGAGCAGGACGGGTATGTACTCGGTCACTCACCCTCCTCGCATCCGCGGCACTATAGCGTCACGCTTCTCGAAGTCAACCAACTTTATGGATTTTGCGTTGACGTCTCGAAAACGATCGACCTAATGTCGATCCTGGACCCTTCGAAACCAGGCAGCGGCTGTCGGGTTTGAGACGGGTTACGGTTTTCGCTCACCTGCGGTGGGCAGCAACCGGTTAAGCGAGCCGGAGCGCAACCCTTCAAGGTCGAGGGCGACGAAGGCGAAACCGGTCTCGCGCACCCGCCGCACGATCTCATCGGCGAGGCCGTCCGCGAACACGCGAGCCATCTCGGCCCTTGGCAGCTCGATTCGGGCGGTGCTGCCGTGGTGACGAACCCTCAGCTCGCGGAAGCCGAGCTCGCGCAGCGCGCTCTCGGCGCGGCCTATCTGCTCCAGCTTCTCCCGGGTGATGGGGTCGCCGTACGGCACGCGTGACGAAAGGCAGGGACTCGAGGGCTTGTCCCAGACCGGCAGGTCGAGCTGCCTCAGGGCCTCACGGATGGCGGTCTTGCCCCAGTGCAGCTCCACCAGTGGTGAGCGCACCGCGAGCTCCTCGGCGGCGCGCCGGCCGGGCCGGAAGTCGCCCAGGTCGTCCGCGTTGGTCCCGTCGAGCACCGCCTCGAGGCCCCTCTCGCGGGCCAGCACGGCCAGCCGCCGGAACAGCTCCCCCTTGCACACGTAGCAGCGGTCCGGAGTGTTGTCGACGTAGCCGGGGATCGCGAGCTCGGAGTAGGCGATCTCCTCGTGCACGATCCCGATCCGGCGGCCGAGCAGCCGCGCGGCCTCCGCCTCGCCCTCGGACAGGCTCTCCGACCGCGCGGTGACCGCGAGAGCCCGGTCCCCGAGGGCGCGTTGTGCGGCCCACGCGACCAGCGCCGAGTCTGCCCCGCCCGAGAACGCCACGACCGCACTTCTCAGCGGCCTCAGATGGTCAACCAGGAGTTCGAGCCTCTCCATCGCCACAGAGTGTAACCCCGCGTCTCGGGGCGCTCATCCCCCGATGAGGCGCAGCAGACGCTCGAGCAGGTAGCTCGCGAGGCCCTTCGGAGGCACGGGTACGGCGGCGAGCGCCTCTTGGATCACCAGCTCCTGCAGGCGCGACGCCATCCGTTTGGCCAGCTCCTCGGCGAGAGAGCGCCGCTCGGCGAGCAGCGCGGTGAGCGCGCGGCTGTCCACCTCCACGACGGCGAGGGCGGTCGCGGCCCGGACCGTCGCCGCGCGCGGCCTCCCCGAGAGAAACGCCATCTCGCCGAACACCTCGCCCTCGCCGACCCTCGCGACCTCCTGGCCGACGTGCACCACAACGGCTTCCCCGCGCGCCACGACGTACAGCGCGATCGAGGCGTCACCCTCGCGCACCACCGCCTCGCCGGGTGCGAACACCTGCCAGCGGGCGGTTGCCGCCAGCTCGGCGATCGCCTCCTCGGGCAGGCCGGCGAAGAGGGTGCAGGTCGCAAGGGCGTCCCGGCTTATCTGCACGGGATCCTGGGCAAGCCGGGCGGCCACAAGGTGCACGCTTCGCTGGGGGAACGGGATCTCCATGCCGGCGCGGGCGAGTGCGGTGTGAGCGCGGGTGAGGAAGGCGTCGGTCAGGTCCGCCGCCAGCCACGGCTTGTGGGTCCACAGCCGGCACTCGTACACGACGGCGCTCTCCGCGAACTCCCTTACCAAAACCTGGGGAGCGGGCTCGGCGACGACCAGGGGCACGTCGGCGGCCACCCGTTGGAGAACCTCCTTGACCGCGTACGGGGGGGCGCCGTAGGCCACTCCCAGGCGGACCGGAACCGCGACCGTCTGCTCCCCCTCGCCGTAGAGGTGTGTGCGAGCCCTGGCGACTTGCGAGTTTGGGATCAGCACCCTCTCCCCGAGGCGAGTTCGGAGCACCAGCGAGCGCCAACCGAGCTCCTCGACCTCGCCCACGATGCCGTCCACCTCCACCCAGGAGCCCGCCTCGAAGCGTTGCTCCCACGCCAGGGCGAGACCCGCGAGCAGGGCCCCGAGGGTCTCTTGAAGGGCAAAGCCGAGCACGACCGTGACGACCGCAGTACCGGCGAGCAGCCCACCAACGTTCATGTTGAGGCCGTAGCGCAACACGGTGGCGACCACAAGGACGTACGCCAGCAGGGCCACCACGTCACGCGCCAGGCGCGGCACCACCACGTGCATGCGCTGCGCCAGCAGCCACTCAAAGGTCACAAGCAGCGCCAGCCGCGCGAGCAGATAACCCAGCGCCAGGAGGACCGCAACCTCCGCCCAGAGCTCCCAGCGACCTCCCACCTTGGTCGTCAGCACGAGCCACTGCGCCACCGCCGCCACGCCCAGGAACGCCAGCGCGCCCGCCAGGTGCCGCAATACCTGCGAACGGACCAGACGACCGAAACCGAGGACGGCAAACGCCGCCCCACCGACCAGAAGGCTGAAAGTCGCGCTCATGTCGTGACCAATTGTACGGCGGCCCTGGCCGGCAGGCCGAGCGCCGGGGGCGATTGCTGGTCCCGCAAGGCAGGAATCTTTCAGGACCGAATGGATTTACCATAGCCGCATGAGCGATGAACCCAAGAGCTCAGCATCGTTCGGTCCGAACGTCTGGCTGATCGACGAGATGTTCCGGGAGTTCAAGGAACACCCCGAGTCGGTCAGCGAGAGCTGGCGTGAGTTCTTCTCCGACTACCGTCCCGCCGCCGGGCGGACCGCGCCACCACCCCCTCTTCCCGCAGCCCCTGCGGTACCCGTCGCCGCCAAGGAAGCCGCTGCGCCCGCCGAGGCCGCACCCGTGCCCCTGATCGGGCCCGCCAGACGTCTGGTCGATAACATGCAGGCCAGCCTCTCGGTGCCCACCGCCAGTTCGGTGCGAACGATTCCGGTGCGCTTGCTGGAGGAGAACCGCACGCTCATGAACCAGCACCTGGCCGAGCTGACGGGCGGCAAGGTGAGCTTCACCCACCTGCTGGCGTGGACGATCGTGAAAGCGCTGCATGGGACGCCCGGAATGCGCTCGCTCTACCTCGAGATAGACGGTGCACCCCACAGGCAGACCGCCGAGCACGTCAACTTCGGCCTCGCGGTGGACGTGCAGCGCCGGGACGGATCCCGCGGCCTGGTTGTGCCCAGTATCAAACGCGCCGAGACCCTCGATTTCGCGACGTTCTTCGCCGCGTACAACGAGCTGATCCGCAAGGCGCAGGCCAACCAGCTCACACCCGAGGACTTTGCGGATACCACCGTCAGCCTCACGAACCCGGGGATGCTCGGCACCACCCAGTCGGTGCCGCGGCTTATGGCGGGTCAGAGCCTGATCATCGCCGCCGGCGCCATCGGCTTCCCCGCGGAGTACCAGCTCGCCGACCCAGCCACCCTCGCCCACCTGGGCGTCAGCAAGGTCCTGACGCTCACCTGCACCTACGACCACCGCGTCATCCAGGGGGCGGAGAGCGCCGAGTTTCTCGGTCGAGTCGCCGGGTTGCTCGCCGGTGAGGAGAGCTTTTACGAGCAGGTCTTCACATCCCTGGCCGTACCGCACGAGCCGGTGCACCTCGCGCGCGACGCCAACCCGTACTTCTCGGAGCGCGGCGTGGATGCGCTGGTCGCCAAGCAGGCAGGTGTGCTTGCCCTCATCAACATGTACCGCGTGCGCGGCCACCTCATCGCGCACACGAACCCGCTCTCGACCGAGATCCCCACCCACCCTGAGCTGGAGCTCGACCACCACGGTCTCACCGTCTGGGACCTCGACCGTGAGTTCTACACCGGCGGCCTGGGCGCACACGACCGTGCCTCGCTGCGGGAGATCGAGCGCATCCTTCGCGAGGCCTACTGCGGGACGCTCGGCGTCGAGTACATGTTCATCCAGGAGCCGGACCAGAAGGCGTGGATCCAGAGACGCGTCGAGGGCACCGACCCCGTCAGGTGGCTCGACGCGCCCTCAAAGCGTCGAACCCTGGCGATGCTCAACGCCTCCGAGGCGTTCGAGCGCTTCCTCCACACCAAGTACGTCGGTCACAAGCGCTTCTCTCTCGAAGGGCTGGAGTCGCTGATCCCGATGCTCGACAGGCTTCTGTCCAGCGCTGCGGCCACCGGCACCGACGAGGCGGTTATCGGCATGTCGCACAGGGGCCGTCTCAACGTGCTTGCCAACATCCTCGGCAAGAGCTACGAGAAGATCTTCCGCGAGTTCGAGGGTAATCTCGACCCTCTCTCCCGCGAGGGGACGGGCGACGTCAAGTACCACCTCGGCGCTACCGGCACCTTCACCGGCCCCGCCGGCGAAACGCTTCAGATCACCCTGGCCTCCAACCCAAGCCACCTGGAGGCCGTCGACCCGGTGGTGGAAGGGATGGCTCGCGCACTGCAGGACGCGCGTGGCGACACCGCACACGAACAGGTGCTGCCGATCCTCGTCCACGGCGACGCGGCGTTCGCCGGGCAGGGCGTGGTGGCGGAGACGCTCAACATGAGCGCACTTTCCGGTTACCGCACCGGCGGTACCGTCCACATCGTGGTCAACAACGGGATCGGCTTCACCACGTCGCCGGCTGATGCCCGCTCTTCCGTGTACGCAACGGACGTGGCCAAGATGGTCCAAGCCCCGGTCTTCCACGTGAACGGCGAGGACCCCGAGGCGTGCGTGCACGTCATGGATCTCGCCCTCGCGTTCAGGCGGGAGTTCAAGAAGGACGTCGTGGTGGACGTGGTGGGCTACCGCCGTTGGGGCCACAACGAGGCGGACGAGCCCGCCTATACCCAGCCGATTATGTACGCAAGGATCCGGGACAAGCGCTCGGTTCGCAAGCTCTACACGGAACGGCTGGTCAACCGCGGCGACATGTCGCTCGAAGAGGCCGAGAACGCCCTCAAGGATTTCCAGGAGAGGCTCGAGGCCGCGTTCGCCGCCACTCACGAGAGCGCACCCCCCAGCGCGGGGGCCGCCCACGTCGCGCCTGTCGGAGTCGGAGCCGAAGCGCCGCCGCCCCCCGTCTCCCTGGCCTCGCTCGAGCAGATCCTGCAGCGCGCTACCACGCTCCCCGGGGGTTTCCACGTCCATCCCAAGCTCGCGCGCCAACTCACCCAGCACCGCCAGATGCTCGTGCAGGACGCCGTGGACTGGGGCACTGCAGAGCTGCTGGCGTTCGGCTCGTTGCTTCTCGAGGGCATACCGGTGCGCCTGTCGGGGCAGGATTCCCGGCGGGGCACGTTCTCCCAGCGTCACGCGGTGCTGGTGGACCAGGGCACCGGCGGCGAGTACACCCCCCTCCAGCATCTCGCCGCGGAACAGGCTCCCTTCCTCATCTACGACAGCCTGCTGTCCGAGTACGCGGTGCTCGGTTTCGAGTACGGCTACTCGGTCGCCCGCGGCGACGCGCTGGTGGTCTGGGAGGCGCAGTTCGGCGACTTCTCGAACGGCGCGCAGGTCGTGATCGACCAGTTCATCGCCGCCGCAGAGGAGAAGTGGGGCCAGCCGAGCAGGCTCGTGCTGCTGCTCCCCCACGGCTCCGAGGGTCAGGGACCCGAGCACTCGAGCGCCCGTCTGGAGCGCTTCCTGCAGCTTTCCGCACGCGGCAACCTGCGCGTGACGGTGCCCAGCACCGCCGCGCAGTACTACCACCTGCTGAGGACGCAGGCCCACGCCTCCCGCAGCGTGCCGCTGATCGTGATGACCCCCAAGAGTCTGCTTCGGGCTGAGGCCGCCAAGAGCCGTGCCGAGGAGTTCACCGGCATGTTCCGGCCAGTGATCTCGGACCCGACGCCGCCACCCGAGGTGACGCGTCTGCTCCTGTGTGCCGGCAAGGTGGCGTTCGAGCTCCTCGAGCAACGCCGGAAGCTCGGCGACCAGAACTCCGCCGTGATCCGTCTGGAGCGCCTCTATCCTTTCCCGAAAGACGATCTCGCCGGGGTGCTGCGCGCGTTGCCCGGGGTGCGCGAGTTGCGCTGGGTTCAGGAGGAGCCGGCGAACATGGGAGCGTGGAGCTTCGTCGCGCCTCGCCTGCTCGACCTCGCACCCGGCCTGCCAATCAACTACGTCGGCCGGTGCGAGAGCGCCAGTCCGGCCACCGGGTCCCAGCGCATCCACCAGTCCGAGCAGGAAACGCTGGTAACCGCAGCGTTTCATCCGTCCAACTGAACGGGTACGCCTCGCCGCCTCCGATCCGACCGGTGCAGTCGGATGGCTGAAAGGCCGTAAACTGTCGGCGCACATCTTGGTCGGAGGAGGTTTGCCATGGACTCGCTCAACAACTCCCGGACGTATGCCGTCATCTTCTTCCTGGTGGCAGCGCTGGGCATCGGGTTCCTTAGCTACAAGGTGCTTGCGCCATTTCTGGCCGCCATCGCGTGGGCGATCATCCTCGCGGTCGCGTTCCAGGCACCCTGGGCCTGGCTCGAGCGCAGGATGCCGAAGCGGCGCAGCCTTGCCGCTATCCTGCTCACCCTGGCGATCGCCCTCATCGTCCTTCTCCCGGCCGGCCTGTTCGCAGGGGTCCTCGCGAGCCAGATCATCGACGTGGCCAACCGGGTGACCGCCAAGCTCGGCTCGATGAACATCCGATCCTTCTCTGATTTCGTGGCGCTTCCCCAGGTGGCCGACGTCTTGGATGGGATCCAGAGCCGCGTCGGCATAACACCTGAGGATTTCCAGAAGCTGGCCACCGGTTTCGTGACCAAGGCCTCGGCCGTCGCGGCATCGGTGAGCGGCAAACTGGTACTCGGGGTGTTCGACGCGGTCCTCACCTTCGTCATGGTGATCTTCCTCCTGTTTTTCTTCTTCAAGGACGGGCGAACGATGGCCAAGGCGCTGTTCGACCTGCTGCCCACCGACCCGACGGGAAGGCAACAGGTAAGCCGCTCGCTCGAGTCGATGCTGGCGGCGATCTTTCGCGGCTCGCTGCTGTGCGCACTGGCACAGGGACTCGCCGGTGGTGTCGGGTGGTGGATCGCCGGGCTCCCATCGCCGGCCCTCGCCGCGGCCGCGATGGCGGTCTGCTCGCTGCTCCCGGTGGGTGGTACCGCCATCGTGTGGCTTCCCGGCGCCATCTACCTCTTCGCCACCGGCCACCGCGGCTCGGCCGTATTCCTCTTCGCATGGGGCGTGGTCGTGGCCTCCTTCCTCGCGGACAACGTCCTGCGGCCGATCCTGATTCGGGGTGTGGACGAGCTTTCCACCCTGGTGGTGTTCCTGGGCGTCTTTGGCGGCCTCGCCGCGTTCGGCCTGCTCGGCATCTTCATCGGCCCGGTTGCTCTGGTGCTCGCGACAACACTGCTCGGCGTGATGCGGCGCCAGGCGGGCAGCGCAGCGTCCGGAGCCCCGGCCTAGATCTCTCAAGGGTGGGCGGCACACAGAAACGGCGAGGTCACGATGGCCCTTCAGCTTCGATCACAATGGTGAGGTCAGTGAAGCCCCCCGTGACCGATCCGACCGACCGCCCACGCGCCGCAAAGATACGCTTCGAGGCCGCCGATGCGCTGGTGCTCGCGACCCTGGGCGTCTTTGTCGTGCTGACGGTTGCCTTCCAGCGCCGGGTCGACCGCTGGCCGGTTCTGGTAGTGAAGAACGCGGTGTCGGGGCTCGTGTTTCTCGCCGCGGTTGTCTGTACACGCAGAATCCGGCCGGGCTGGGCGTGGTTTGCCGCGCGCACTGCGACGGTCTCGCTCGCCTACGCGTGGCTCTTCGGCTCGGTGGCCAAGCTCCAGTTCATCATCCACGGCCGTTGGCTGGACGGCCTCGTGCTGGGCTTCGAGGATCGCCTGTTCGGGGTGCAGCCGACAATCTGGCTCGAGAGGTTCGTTCGGCCATGGCTGACCGAGTGGATGATGTTCTGCTACGTCGTCTACATCGCGCTCTACCCGCTGGTGTGCCTCGTCATCTACCGGGGCCGCGGCAAACGCGCGCTCGAGGAGTGCCTGCTGGCCCTCGGGCTCGCCAACGTGGCGTGCGATCTCGGCTTCATCCTGTTTCCGGTCGCCGGCCCTGCGGCGTTCATGGGCACGGCGTACACCGTCCCTCTGGACGGCTGGCTGTTCACCGCGGTGGGGGAGTTTATCCGCACGAGGCTGCACTACGTCGGCGGCTCACTCCCGAGTCCCCACGCCGCAGCCGCCACTGTGATGTGGGCGATGTGCTGGCGCTACAGCCGTCGGCTGGCCTGGGTCCTGGCCCCCGTCATCCTCACGCTCTACGTGGCGACGTTCTACTGCCGCTACCACTACCTGACTGACACCATCGCCGGCATCGCCACGGCAGTGGCCGCGCTGACGTTGACGCCGAGGCTGGTGCGGTGGTGGCACCGGCGCTCCGCCTCGGTGTGAGGCGATCCTGGTTGCTTGACGCCGTCACCCGCGGTGTTAGTCTCGAAGAAGAGAGGAAGCAACGGTGTCTTCGCAGGTTGAGACATCCAACCCTCCCGGCGGCTCCACGCCCCCTCGCACTCGCCGTCTGCTGGTCTGGCTACTGGCCGGCGCTGCGGCCGTCGTCGCGCTTTTCGCGGTCGCGGCGGTCGTCGCCCTGCGCACCGTGGACCTGAGCGGGTTCACGGGCGTCATCCGGGCCGCGGTGCAGAGGGGAACCGGACGTGCGCTCACCGTGGGCAAGGGTCCGTACGCCCGGCTCTCACTCTCGCCGTCGGTGGTGCTCGAGGACGTTGCCCTCTCCAACACGCCCTGGGGGTCCCGGAAGGAGATGTTGCACATCAAGCGGGTCGAGCTGCGGGTTCGGCTGCTGGCGCTGCTGCGCGGCGAGATCCTGGTCGACCGGCTCGCGCTCGTCGAGCCCGATCTGCTGCTCGAGACCGACAGGGGCGGAGAAGGCAACTGGGTGTTCGTCTCGGCTTCGCAGGCCGACGCCGGCGAGACGGCGAACGGTGATCGTCCGCGACTCGACCGCTTCGGGATCCGCAAGGTGCGGGTGACCGACGCGTCGCTCTCCTACCGCGACGGGTGTGCCGGCTGGCGGGCGGGCGTCGTTGTACCGCGGCTCACGCTCGTATCGAGCCGAACCGTGAGAGGCAACTTCGACCTAGATGGTGCTCTAACGCTCGGCCGCGCGACAGTGTCGGTCTCCGGAGCGATCGGCGGGCCGGACGCCATCGTGGGGAGCCGGCCGTTCCCCCTCAAGTTGGCGCTCTCGACGAACGGTGCCACCGCCAACCTCGAGGGAGCGATCCAGCGTGTTCGTGATCTCGTGGGTGTGGACCTGAAGCTCACCCTTGAGGCCGTCGACCCACCTGCGCTCGCCGCCCTCCTGGGAACGTCGCTGCCGAGAGTTACCCCCTTCGGGATCGAAGGTCATCTTCGCGACTCGGGAAAGAAGTGGACTCTCGACCCCGTGCGCGTCACGGCCGGAAAGAGCTCGGTCTCCGGCGGCGTGGGTTATGAAATGGGATGCCCACGCTCGAAGATCTCACTCGATCTGCGCGCACCGCTGGTGGACCTCCGCGAGCTCTTGGGAAGCGGCACGAGGGCGGAGACTGCCTCGAAGGCGCCGTCTCCAAAAAGGGGAAAACTCTTCCCGGTCGAGCCTCTGCCTCTGGCCGGGCTTAGGGCCTTCGACGTCACTGCCGGCCTCAGGGTGAACGTTATGGTGCTGCCCTCGGGCACTGAGATCCAGGCCCTGGAGGCGCGGGCGGCGCTGGCAAACGGGCGGCTCACCGTGGACCCGCTCGCTCTGAGGCTGGGCGGGGGCCGCATCACCGGTTCGCTTCGGCTCGACGCCGGCCGCAAGCCGTCGTTCGCGGCGAACCTGACGGGCAAAGACGTGGAGCTCCGGGCGCTGCTCGGGATGATGGGCGTGCGAGCCGACGTCAGCGGCAGCCCCACGGATCTCACGGTCGCGCTGACCGGCAACGGGGCGTCGCTGCACGACTGGATGGGGAGCCTCGGCGGGAAGGTTCGGGTCGTGGTCGGTCCTGGCCGGATCGATGGCGCGATTTTGAGCCTCGGGGCGGATGTGCTCACCGAGGCGTTTGCCAGGGTCAACCCGGCCCAGAAGACGGACCAATCCACCGAGTTGCGCTGCGCGGTGATCAACGTGCCGGTCGAGGGCGGCGTGGTACGCCTCGACCGCAGGGTCGCGGCAGAGACGTCAAAGGTCAGCATCATCGTGGGCGGCACGGCCAACCTCGGGACGGAGATGGTGGATGTCGGGTTCCGTTCGAAGGCGACACAGGGGCTCGGAATCGGGCTTGCGAACTTCGCCGGGGCCGTGAGGGTGCACGGGCCGCTCACCGACCCGGCGTTGGGCCTGGACCCGGAGGGCACGGCGCTGGCCGCTTCGACGCTGCACTCGGCCGCGAGGACCCGGGGACGCTCACTGATCCAGGGAAGGATCCAGGATCTGCTCCTCGCAGAGTCGCCCTGCAAGGCGGCCCTCAGCGAGGCCCCTCCGCCGCGCCGATCGCTGTTCGACCTCTTCCGCCGCCGATGAGGTGACGGGCCGGTGCGAGCCGTGCGATCCTCGCTTCCATGGGTGTGATAGGGCGACCGACCACCTTCTTTGTCACCGGTGCCACCGGCTTCATTGGGGGCAAGCTCGTCGGCGAGCTGACGCGGCGCGGCCATGCCGTGCGGGCGCTCGTACGGCCGACCAGCAGCCGCGAGGGCCTGGAGGGCAAGCGGATCACGACAGTTGAGGGCGACGTCAGGGACCAAAGCTCGCTGCTCCGGGGCATGGAGGGGTGCTCGGCCGTGTTCCACCTCGCCGCCTACGCCAAAAACTGGGCGCGCGATCCGAAGACGTTTTTCGAGCTCAACGTCGAGGGAACGAGGAACGTGCTGGGCGCGGCGAGATCTGCAGGCGTGGGGAGAGTCGTGCTCACCTCCACAATGGTGACGTTTGGCCCCACGCCGCCCGGCGTCGTAGGCGGCGAGAGCATGCCGCGGACCACGGCGCGCTACTTCACCGAGTACGAGGAGAGCAAGACGGTCGCCGAGCGAGGGGCGCTCGACGCGGCATGCCAGGGCGTGCCGGTCGTGGTCGTCAACCCCACCAGGGTGTACGGCCCGGGCAAACTCACGGAAGCGAATTCCGTCACCGTGATGATCGACCTCTACGATCGGGGGAGGTTCCCGGTGGTCCTCGCCGGCGGCATCAACGTGGGGAATTACGCGTTCGTTGACGACTTGGTGCTGGGCCACATCCTCGCGATGGAGAGGGGGAGAGTCGGCGAGCGGTACATCCTCGGGGGGGAGAACGTCTCCCTGAGGCAACTGTTCGACCTCGTGGACGAAGCGACACGGCGGAGGCACTTCCGGTTCAACCTGCCGGCGCGGCTCGCGATGGCGTATGGCCGAATGGAGAAGAAGAAGGCGGAGTGGTTCGGGCTGTACCCGCGGATCACACCCGGGTGGGTGGAGACGTTCCTGCAGGACTGGGCGTACTCTTCCGCCAAGGCGGAGCACGAGCTCGGCTACACGATCACGCCCTTAAAGGAGGGCATCGCTTTGACGTGCGAGTGGCTGCACAGTCGGGGGGTCAGGGGATGAGCCGTCTCGATGGCTCACTGTCACTACGGGGGTTGCTCTCCGGAGATCGCCGGAAGCCGACGCTGATCCTGCTCTGGGCCCCGCTCGTCCTCACCACGTGGAGGTACTACGCAGCCAGGGTGCTCTTCGCTGGGGAGCCAGCCTCGCGGCCCGGATTCCTCGGCGTTCCAGACCACGCTGCGCCGCTGTACTCCTTCCTCTCCACCTTCATCTTGCTTGGCCTCGTCTCGCTCGCCTTCGTCACGCTCGTCTTCAGGGAGCCTCTTGCGAAGTCCGGCCTCACGCTCGGCGACTGGCGGTTCGGCCTGAAGGCGCTGGCAGTGATGGCCCCGGTGGCGGTCGTGTTGAGCGCGGTGGCGGCCCGGATCCCGGCGTTCCAGGCACAGTACCCGCTGTACAGGGGGGCCGGTGCCTCCGTCTCGACGTTCCTCGTGCACGCCACGGGCTACCTCGCGTACTACGTCGGTTTCGAGATCTTCTTCCGCGGTTTCGTCCAGTTCGGGCTCCGTGAGAGCTTTGGTGACTGGAACGCGATCCTCGTGCAGACGGCTCTCTCGTGTCTCGTGCACATCGGCAAGCCCTCCGGCGAGATCTACGGCGCCATCGTGGGCGGGCTCGTGTTCGGGATCGTTGCGTTCCGCTCGAGGTCGTTGCTCTACGTGATCCTCGCGCACTGGATCCTGGGGGTCTCGCTCGACCTCTTCATCTGCCTCGGCTGACGTAGCCGCGATCGCCACAGCAGACGCGCTGCGGCCTTGACACCCGCGCCCCCTGAGGCGCGCTCAGTATCTGGATGAAAAGGTGTCGCAGGCGTCGACGCGGCCAGCCGAAAGGCCGCGTCGGAACCAAGCCACCCGCTGCTCCGACGAGCCGTGCGTCCACCTCTCCGGGTTCACGCCTCCACCGGCCTGGCGTTGCAGGCGGTCATCACCGACCGCCGCAGCGGCGGCGAGGCCCGACTCGACGTCACCCTGCTCCAAGATGTTCCGCTGCTCCGTCGAGTAGCCCCACACGCCGGCGAGGCAGTCGGCCTGGAGCTCGAGACGGACCGATAGATCGTTGGCCCGGGAAGGCTCGCTGGCCTGGAGCTGCCGCATCTTGGCGTCGATGCCGAGGAGGTTCTGGACGTGGTGACCGACCTCGTGGGCGATCACGTACGCCTGGGCGAACTCCCCCGGGGCACCGAATCGCGTCTTGAGCTCTTCGTAGAACGAAAGGTCGATGTAGACCTTGTGGTCCTCGGGGCAGTAGAAGGGGCCCGATGCGCCTTCCGCGAACCCGCACCCGGACCTCGTCACGTCGCTGAAGAGGACGAGCTTGGCGTGCGGGTATGACTGGTTCGCCTGCGAGAACGCCTGTGACCACGTCTTCTGAACGTCGTCGAGCACGAACGAGATGAACTGCACCTGGCGCTCGTCTTCGGGCCCGCGCTCCATCGGCTGCGTCGTGGTCGTCGCGGACGGCGGCGAGGCAACGTCGGTTACACCGAGCAACGAGAAGAAGTCGCGCTTGAACACCAGGGAAAGTAGGAGCAGCACGAGGAACCCACCGATCCCGAGGTGCGGCCCCCTGACCCGGAACCCCGAGCCCATGCCCTCGCCACGGACGTCCTCGACATCCTCGCTGCGCCCGCCCGGTTTCCATCGCATGGTGGCCCTCCGCGTGGCGTGAGAATAGCTCACCCAACGGGTGAAAACCAACGCTTTTCCGGCCGCAAAAAAGCACCCGCTCCACAGTCGTGTGTGCTACCCTGACCACCGAAAAAAGGAGGGGTTCATGGGCCTCTTTGGCAGCTCGTTCGAGGAGAAGGTGCAGGCCGCGCTCGAAGCGATTCGCGCGCTCGGTTTGGGCGTCGCGGACCTGAACGCCCGCGTCGAAGGGAAAGTGGTGACGCTGCAGGGGACAGCCCCCACCATGGAGGTCAAGGCGCGCGTCATGCAGGAGTTCAACGCGCGTGTCGAGACCGACAACACGCTCAACCAGATCCGCGTTGCCAAGGCGGAGCCGGTCGGGCTGCCGGGTCCGGCGGCCGAAGAGAGGTGGCACCTCGTGGTCTCCGGCGACACGTTGAGCGCGCTGGCCAAGAAGTACTACGGAAAGGCTAGCCTCTACATGAAGATCTTCGAGGCGAACAAGGACCAGCTCTCCAACCCCGACCTCATCAAGGTCGGCCAGAAGCTGCGAATCCCCAGCTAGCCGGCAGTCCGCCCCGCTTCGGCAACACCTGGTCGGACGCGGTAGCGGCGAGACAACGAAAACCGGTGGATGCGACCCTCACCAGGACCTGCCTGGGGCGGGGTCATTTGGCCGCGGTGAGCTCGCCGATGAACCGGTTAGCCTCGGCGATCGCCGCCTGCATGTCCGCGATCAGCGTGTCCACGTCCTTTTGCAGTGAGCTTGAGGTTCCCTCGAGCGACCCCAGGGCGCTGGCGTTCAGGTTGTGCTTGAGGAAGAGGACCTGGTCGTGCAGCACGGCAAGCACCGGATCCATGCGGGCCGCCGCCTTGTCCATCGCCGCAACCACACGAGCGTAGCGAGCGCGCGTCTCGTTGAGCTGACGCTGGCTCTTGCGTCGGAGGCCGGCATCCGAGTACTGCTGGAGCTCCCCTCCCCACTCCTTGAACAGTGCCTCGGCGACGTCTTTCACCGCAGCGATACGGTCTCGGACCTCGCGCGCCTTCGCCGTGCTCGCATCGGAGGTGGCGCGGAGCGATTCGTACATCGCTTCGAGCTTGCCCCCGTCGTACCCGACCAGCGCCTTGAACTGTTCCAGAGCGTCCTTGAACTGCGTCTGGGCGTCCTGCTGGGCGTCACGCGCAGCCTCCACCCGGTCCACCAGGATCTCGCGCTTCTCGATGCCGACCTTTTCCAGCGCGGCGTAGTAGGCGGAGGAGCAGCCAAAGAGGACCAACCCCGCTGCCAAGAGACAGCATACGAACACGCCGTGTCGTTTCATCCTTGACCCTCCTGGCGACCTCCGGCGCATCGTAGCATCGTGGCAGTGACTGCGCCGGTGCGGTTCCGGTGAAAAGCGAATCGGATTGCACTTCCGAGGCGCGCGGAGGCACGAGGGCCAAAGGCGGCGGGGAAAAGGAACGGGGGGCCGCAAGGACCCCCGAGAACAAGCGACGCGGAATTCACTTCCGCGGAGCGCGGGGGGCACGGGGGGTAAAGGCGGCGGGGGGAAAGGAACGGGGGACCGCCGGCCCCCCGAAAAAGGTCGTTGGTTGCGGGGGCAGGATTTGACCCCGCGGGCGGCGGGTCGGGGGGCGGGACCAAGTCGTGCCCCCAATAAATGGACGGCCGCGCTCTCGCGCGGCCAGCATGGTTGCGGGGGCAGGATTTGAACCTGCGACCTTTGGGTTATGAGCCCAACGAGCTACCGGACTGCTCCACCCCGCGTCGCTCCGGAGCCCGCATTGTAGTCATCGCCCGCCTGAAGTCAAGGCAGGTCACGCCAAAACGGCAGGCTTGAGCCTGAAGCTGCCGTATCTTCATGCGGAAACCCGGCATGTGCCTTGCTTGGTGAGGGGTGGAGGCTCGGCATGCCAGATGACGCCGCTTTGCGGGAGAGTGTGGAGCGGGACAGCGCCCGCGCTCAGGCTCTGCTCTCCGAGGTCAGCCGGGCCGTGATCGGCCAGCGGTCGCTGCTCGAGCACATGCTGCTGGGCGTGCTGTGCGAGGGCCACGTGCTGCTCGAGGGCGTCCCCGGCCTTGGAAAGACGCTCGCGGCACGCAGCTTCGCCGCCGCGGTGGAGGGGCGCTTCACCAGGATCCAGTTCACCCCCGACCTGTTGCCGGGCGACCTCACCGGGACCGAGATCTACGATCCCGACGGACGCCGCTTCGTGCCGCGGCTCGGCCCGATCGTGACGAACATCCTGCTCGCGGACGAGATTAACCGGGCCCCGGCCAAGGTGCAGGCGGCGCTGCTCGAGGCCATGGAGGAGCGTCAGGTCACGGTGGGAGGGACGACGTTCCCGCTCCCCCGACCGTTCCTCGTTCTGGCGACCGAGAACCCGATCGAGCTCGAGGGCACCTACCCGCTGCCCGAGGCCCAGGTGGACCGCTTCCTGTTTAAGGTGCTGGTGGGCTACCCCGGGCAAGCCGACGAGCGCGCGGTGGTCGACGCCCACCTCGCCGCACAGCGGCTCGCGGTGCGTCCCGTCCTCACCTTGCCCGAGCTCTCCGAAATGGCGGGCACCTCCCGCGAGGTGCACATGGATGCGCGCATCCGCGAGTACTGCGTGCGTCTGGCGCGCTCGACCCGCAACGACAGCCGCGAGGGTGTCCCCGCCCTGCGACAGTGGGTACGGTACGGCGCCTCGCCCCGCGCCGCGCTGGGCCTGGCGCTCGCCGCACAGGCGCTGGCGCTCGCGCGGGGACGTGGCTACGCGATCCCCGAGGACGTGAAGGAGGTCGCCCCGGCCGTCCTGCGGCACCGCCTCATCCTGAGCCTGGAGGCGCAGGCGGAGGAGGTGAGCGTCGAGGAGCTCGTGCGCGAGTTGCTGCTGGCGGTGGAGGTACCGTGAGCGAGGTCGCTCTCTGGCGCCGTTTCCTGGGGCAGGGCGAGCCGCACCCCGTCGTCCCGACCGACCTGGCCCGGCGGCTCGCGCAGGTGCGTTTGCACGCCGCGCGTCGCCTGACCGCGTCGTGGGCCGGCGCCTACCGCTCGGCTTTCAAGGGCGAAGGGCTCGAGTTCGCGGGGGTGCGGGAGTATCTCCCGGGCGACGACGTGCGCACGATCGACTGGCGGGTCACTGCCCGTACGGGCCGGCTCGCCGTCCGGCGCTACGTCGAGGAGCGCAACCGCACCGTGCTGTTCCTGGTGGACGTCGGCGCGGGGACGGTGGCGGGTAGCGGCACTCGCACGCTCCTCGAGGTGGCGGCCGAGGTAGTCGCACTGGTGGGTAGCGCAGCGATCGCGGGCGGCGACCGGGTGGCGCTCTCCGCCTGGAGCGACCGCCAGGAGTTCGTCTTAACCCCGCGACGCAACGATGCCTCGCTGCTGCGAATGGTGCACGAGCTGCTGCTGGTGCGGCCGCAGGGGCGACCCAGCGACCTCCTCGCCGCCCTCACCGAGGTGCCACGCCTACTGCGACGCTCCGGTGTGCTGGTTTTGATCTCGCCGTTCTTCGGCTCCGGCTACGGCCGCACACTGGGGGCGCTCGCGAGGCGGCACGAGCTGCTGGCCGTGCGGCTGTGGGACCGCCGCGCCGGGAAGGGAACCGCGAAGGCGCGAGTGCCGGCACGCGACACTCTGGGCCGCGCCGGCTGGGCTGCGGCGGGGCCCGCGCCGGAAGTGCCCGAGCTTTCCCGAGTGCGCGCAGACGTGCTGATGGTCACACCCGAGACGCTGCTGGCGCCGATCCTGGCTCGAGCGTTCCTGGCGCGGGGGAGGCGGCGCAGTGCCTAGCACCGCCGCCCTGCTGCTGGCCGCGAGCCTGCTCCAGGTTCCGTTCGGCTCTTCCTTTGATGTGCGCCTGCATGGGTCCTCACCCGCGCCCGCCGCGGGCACGATCGTGGGTGACCTCCTGGTGGTCACCGGGAGGCCCGCGGACGACGGGGACCGGATCGTGACCCTCCGGCCGCTGGCGTTGGGCGTGCTCACCGTGCCACTGACCGGTGCGCAACCGTCCACGGTCGAGGTCCGGCCAACCCTCGCCGCCGGGGCGGAGCCGCGATCGCTCCTGGTCCCCGACCCGGCACCGTTCCCCTGGTTGCTCCTGGCCGCACCGGCAGTTGCCGCCGCGGTCGTGGTGCTGGCCGTGAGGCTGGTGCGGCGTCGCTCGCGCCGCGACCCCGTGGCGGAGCTGGAGAAGGCGCTTGGGCCTCTCGCGCTGCCGCCCGGATGGGTCGGGGCGGGCGGCGCCGACACGCTCGCACGCGCCTGCCGCGGGTTTTTGCGGGTCGTGACGGGCGCGCCGTGCGAGGCGATGACCACCCGAGAGCTCTCGCGTCTCCTGGCGGCGAGGCTGGACATCGGGTGTGCGGCTCCCTTCGCTCTGGCGCTGGTGCTCGCCGACGAGGCCCGCTTTGCCGGCACCGTGCCCCAAACCGAGGAGGCCGTCACGCTGGTGCGCGACGTGCTCGCCGTCGCACCACAGATCGTCCCGGCCGCGGGAGGCCGGCGGTGAGCGAGTTCGCCCACCCCATGCTGCTGCCGCTCGCGATGCTTGCGCCGGCTGCCCTTGCCTGGCTCACCCTGATCCGCAGGCGCCACCTCAGGGTTCCTAGCTTGGCCCGGGTGCGCCGGCCACGGCTTGCGGTAGACCTGGCGACCGCGCTTGCCCTCGCCGCCGTGGCCGTCGCCTGGCTGGGCGCTGCAGGGCCGCGCCGGGCGTCCCACCGCGACGTCCCGTCGGTGGGGCGCGATCTGGTGGTCCTCCTGGATCTCTCGGCCTCGATGGCCGGGCCGGGCCGACAGGGAAACAGCTTCGCCGCGGCCCAGCACGCCGTGCGACGCCTGGCCGATCTCCGCAGGAACGACCGCCTCGGGCTGGTGGCGTTCGGTGGGAGGGCGGCAGTGTTCTCCCCGCTCACCCGAGACCACACGACGTTGCTGGCGCTGGCCTCGAGCCTGGCCCCTGCCACCCTCGGCAGGGAGACCGCCATCGGGGACGCCCTCGCGGTGGCGTTGGAGCAACTTCGGGACACCAGGCGGGGTTCGGGCGGAATCGTGCTGGTCAGCGACGGTGCGAACAACGCAGGGGCCCTCGATCCGGCCACGGCTGCAGAGGCCGCGGCGGACCGGGGCATCCCGGTGAGCACCGTCGCCGTAGGTGGGGAGCCGGGAACGGGCGCGATCTCGCTGGCCAACGAGTCCTTGCTTCGGGAGATCGCCCGCCGCACCGGAGGGGAGTTTGTGCGGGCCCGCGACGGGGAGGCCCTCACTGCGGCGTTCGAGCACCTGGCAGCCCTCGAGCCAAGCGTTACGCCCGCGCCCGCGCAGCGGGTATGGATTGACCGCAGCGCCGCACCCGCAGGTTGGGCCTCCGCCCTCCTCCTCGCGGCAGCGCTCGGGGAACTCATCAACCGGAGGGCCTGGGCGTGAGCTGGGTCGAGCCGCGCTGGCTTCTCGTGGCCTTGGTGGCGCTCGGCCTCCTCCCGGCGGCGTGGGTCCTCGCCCGCTGGCGCCGCCTGCAGCAGGCGCGCCTCGGTAGCGGGTCGCTCTGGCTACGCTGGCTCGGTGGAGTGCCGGCAACCGGTGGGGCCCGCCTCGCCCTCTGGCTGCTTGCCGCCGCTGCCGCCGCCGTGGCCGCCGCCGGCCCACGCTGGGGTCAACCCGAACAGGCCCCCGTTGCCGGTCTCGACGTGGTCGTGGCCGTGGACATCTCGGACTCCATGCGGTGCGCCGATGTCGCTCCGTCTCGGCTGGACCGGGCAGTGGCGGTGCTGCGCCAGACGATGAATCGCGTCCCCAACGCCAACTGGGGCCTGGCGGTGGGCGCCGGTGACGCCCGCGCGCTCGTCCCGCTCACGGGGGACGGCGAGGCGCTGGCCGCAAGGCTCTCCGACCCGGGCCTCGAACGGTGGGTCACCCCCGGCTCCAACCTCGCGCTGCTGCTCGCGAGCGCCGGTTCGCTGCTGCCGGGGGGCGGACCGGGTCGGGTCATCCTCCTCGCATCCGACGGGGAGGAGTTGGACGGCGACGCGTCGGCCATGGCTGATGCGTTGCGCCGAGGCGGGATAGCGATCGTGCCGCTGGTCTCGGGTACCGCCGGCGGTGGTCCGGTGCCACGCCCTGACGGGCAGGGCGGAGTGAGCTATGCGCGGGACGCGACCGGTACCCTGGTGCGCTCCCGCGCCCGGTTCGAGCTGATGCGGCGGCTGGGCGGGGAGCCGAACCTCGCTGTGGACACGAGCTCGTCAGGGGCACCGCGCGCCCTTGCGCAGGCACTGGCCCGGTCCGTGCGCATCACCGCGCGCCAGGCGGCTCCCGTCCATACCGAACCGTTCCTGCTGGCGGCCGCACTGTTCGCCACCGGGTCGTTTCTGCTCTGGCCCTGGCGCCGCGCCGCTCTCCTCGCGCTGTTGTTGCCGGCGCCGCTCGGGGCCGCCCCACCACCGGTACCCACACCCTCGACCTGGCAACGGGTGGTGCCCGGCTCGGCCTCCGTGCTCGAGCACAGCGCCGCGCGCGCGGCGGCGCGTGGGGCCTGGGAGGAGGCCCGGCAGGCGTACGCCGAGGCCTCTGCCCTCAGGCCACGCGATGACGTACTTCGGCTTGGTCTGGCCACCGCGCAGGCGCGCGAGGGCGAGCCAGCAGGGGAGCGAACGCTCGCAGAGCTCGCAAATTCGCCGCGCCTCGCTTTCCCCGCCTGGTACAACCTGGGCACAGCGCGGCTGCTGCGCGGCGACTTTGCCGGCGCCGCCGAGGCGCTGCGGCGAGCGGTGGCCGCCGACCCGAAGAGGTTCGACGCCTGGCACAACCTCGAGCTCGCCCTTCTCAACGTGGCGCGCGAGGTCGGCAGATCGGGCCCTTCCAGCGACCGCGAGAGCCGGGAAAGGCTGGTGGAGGCTGCGGCCCGCGCCGCGCTGCAGCCACTGCTGGTCCGCGAGCCACCCTCCTCAGGCACCTCATCGGGGAGGGACTGGTGATGCGTCGAGCATTGCCTTTTGCGATCGCGCTCCTCGTGCCTGCCGCCCTGAACGCCCAGTCGGTGCAGCCTCAGGCCCGCTTCGTCCCCGGCACGATCCCCGGCACGCTGCGGTACCAGGTCGTGATCGAGGGCGCGGGTCACGGTGAGATCAGCGGCGTGCTCGGACAGCTCGACAACCTGGAGGTCCTGGCGGGGCCGGTGCTCACCCAGCA
>Ga0154638_1075_pt4 | contig 27645 bp, 17 predicted proteins | sample Rifle2008BG13ft_FD_116067 | JGI IMG/M metagenome (GOLD analysis project Ga0154638, IMG submission 116067) | Acidobacteria bacterium RBG_13_68_16 | reverse complement strand
GACGTGCCGGGGTCGAAGGAGATCGAGGACCTTCAGATGCGGCGAAGGGTCGTTCTGTTCCGGTCCTCCGACGACGGGCGCTCGTTCATCGGCCCGGTCGAGGTGGCGCGCGGTAACAACACCGGACTGGCGGCTGAGAACCTTCTCGTGCTCTCCGACGGGACGCTCTTTATCCCGATGCTGGAGTACCCCAACTACGCCATTGACAAGGAGGCATCCACGTGGAAGGCCGTCTTCTCGCTCTCCACGGACGGAGGCGTCACGTTTTCCTCGCCCCGGCGAATCGCCGAGATCCCGTTCGGGGGAGTAAAGGTGATGCGCCGAATCCAGGGGAGCGGCCGGGTCGATCAGGTGGCGGGCACGGTGTTTGCCGTCGATCCAGGAGGGAAGTTCCGGGACCGGATCTACGCCGCCTGGACGGACCTCGAGAACGATCGGTACCGGCTCGTCCTCAGCTGGTCTGGCGACCGCGGGGCGACGTGGAGCACGCCAAAACCCCTGGATCCCGGGGCGCCTGCCTACGCCTCGCAGTTCCAGCCGATGATCGCCGTCAACCCCGAGGGCGTCCTGGGCGTCTACTGGTACGACACCGAGGGCTTTCCGAGCCGCGACCGGTTCGACATCTCCTTCACGGCATCGGTCGACGGCGGAGAAACCTTCCTTCCCAAGACGCGCGTCTCCAGCGCAACCTCGAATCCGTTCGGGTCCGGCAACCTCAGACCAGGCCCGTTCGTCCGGACAGACCGGGGCCTGGTGACCGCGAGCTTCGTCTCGGGCATGTCCCGCTGGCCCAACGGTGGGGACTACATCGGGATGACGGCCGGCACGGACGGGATCTTCCATCCGTTCTGGACCGACGGCCGCACCGGCACCTACCAGCTCTACACGGCCGCGATTCGCGTCCGAACCGACAGCCAGCCCGCAACGCCCGCCCCCGAGAAGACCGCGGCCTCGCTCTCGGACAAGGTGACGCTCGTGTTCGATCCCATCCAGTACGATCGGCAGACTCAGGAGGTGTTGCTCCCGGTCCGCCTGAAGAACGTCTCGAAGGAAGCGCTCTACCCGCCGTTCAAGGTCGAGATCAAGGAGCTGGCGCATCCATACAGTGTCAAGTCACACGAGGAGGTGGACGTCCCCAGTATCCTCAACGCCGCCAACGGTAAGACCGGCGTCGGCGCGACGTTCGATTACTCGAAGGCGCTGCACGACCTCGAGTCGCTCGAGCCAGAGGCGGTCACGGACGCGATTCTCTGGCGTTTCAAGGCGGCCTCGGCGGTGAAAACGAGCTTCCACGTCGGCGCCGAAGTCACCGGTTTCGTCGCGAAGAAGGGAGCCAAGTAAGAGGCGCGCGCACGAGACCCTCGATGCGCCAAGGTCTCAAGGGCCGCGTGCCTGCGGGAAGGAGGATCCGCATGATCCGATACCGTACTCTCGTGCTGCTCATGGCGCTCGCTGTCGCGGTGCCTTGGCCAGCTACCGCCCAGGAAGTCGCCGCTGCGCCGCGAATCGTCGTCGGGCCCAACATCCTCGTTTCACGTGATGGAAACGTTCCCCACGTCGAGCTGATGGTCGCTGCGAGCCCCAGGACGGCGAAGCACCTCCTCGGCGGCGCGATGACGTTTACGCGTCCGACCGGGGGCATCGCCTGCCGCACCTACTCCTCGACCGACGGGGGCGTGAGCTGGAAAACCACAGAGTTCTCCGAGCAAGTGGAGTTCGGGGGAGGCGACCCCCAGGTCGCCTACACGGCGCAGGGCACGGCGCTCTTCGTCGCCCTGACGCTGAACAAGAACGAGAAGGGGAAGGGTTGCGCGAGCATGCACATTTGGCGCTCCGAGAACGGCGGAAGGACGTGGCTTTCGCCCTCGGAGATCCCATGTGATCCCTCCTCGTGGGACCACGAGCAGATCGTCGTTGACATGACCAAGGGGAAGTACGCTGGGAGGATCTACATCGGCGCCCTCTACGGTCCCTATCCCGAGTACATCGTAGGCGTCTTCCGCTCGGACGACGACGGCCGCACGTGGACCGGCCCCGTCGAGGTCGCCAACGGCGGCGGCACGATCGGGATCAACGACATCACGCCGATGGTCTTCTCCGACGGAACGCTGGTGTTTCCTTACGCCGACTTCGAGTTCCTCCCCGAGAAGCGGAAGATGAAGGGCCGGATCGAGTCGAGCACGTCATGGGTCGCCCTGTCCACCGATGGGGGAGTCACGTTTTCGGCGCCGCGGAAAGTTCAGACGCAAGTGATCGACTTTGACCACCCCAAGGAGATGTCCGGGTTTCCGAAGTTTGCAGCGGACAGTCAGTCGAAGGACTTCAAGGACCGGATCTACACCGCCTGGGAGGACTCCCGCCTCGGCAACGGGCGGATCCTCTTCTCGCGCTCGACCGACCGTGGCAAGAGCTGGTCACCACCCATGCCAGTGGACAACGGCTGTCCTGAGGCGGCGCACCAGTGGCAGCCCGCGGTTGCCGTCAACAAGGACGGGCTCGTGGCGGTGACATGGTTTGATACGCGGCAGTCCGTGGACGGCAGCGAGTACGATCAGTACTTCGCGGTTTCCCTGGACGGGGGGCAGACGTTTCTCCCATCCGTGCGGATTTCCTCGGCCTCGTCGAACCCGAAAGGGCCCGGCAACCGTCTGATGACGCCGAGCTTTATGGTTCACAAGGGCCTCTTCGTGCTGTCCATGTTGTCCGCGGCGGGTTGGAGTGCGGGTGGCCATTACATGGGCCTCGCCGCCGACAAGGACGGCGACTTCCACCCGTTCTGGGTGGACGCGCGAAGCGGCACGTCCGTGATCTACTCGGCGCGGGTCAAGGTCGAGGTGCCCGCGAAGAAGGAGGAGGGGACGAAGCGGGAAAGCGGCGCGCCGCCGTCGCCGCCAAAGACCACGGCACCACCAACACGGACGGAAACCGCTTTGACCGAAAAGGTAGAGCTGATCTTCGACCCGACGTCTTTCGATGGCGGTGGGAACGAGGTGATGGTTCCAGTGCGACTCAAGAACATCTCGACCGAAACCATCTACCCCCCAATCCGGCTTGAGTTCGTCGGCTTCGGCTACGGCGAGAAGGAAAGTAAGGACGAGGAAGAGTTCTGGGCAAAGAAGAAGGTTACCGTGGTGAACGCGGCGAACGGAAAGCCGGGCGAAGGCGCGGTCTTTGAGTTCGACCGGGCGCTAGCCGGCACCGAGGGGCTCGAACCCGGCACACAGACGAACCCCGTCGTCCTGCGCTTCAAGCTCGAGGACCCGTTCATCGCGCCTTCAATGCGATGGAAGGCAACCGGCTACGTTTCGAGTGCGCCATGAGGGTCGGCGTCGCAGGGACGGAGAAGACCCTCACGGCGCGGGGCCACATCCCCGTCGCACGGGGGAAGGAAAGGAGATGACGATGCTCACCGCGCTTTTGTGGAAGAGAACGGTACTTGGCCTGCTAGGAATCAGCCTTGCGGGTGTCGTCGCGGCACAACATGGGACAGGCTCAACGGCTCTCCCCCTCGACCTCGCCTTTTCGGCTAAGACCGTGCGGCTCTGGGACCGCCCCGCCGTGAGTCGAGACGGGAGCGTTCTCACCTACGACGTCTATTCGCCCCCCGTACGAAGCCCCGACAGCCAATTGGCCGAGGGGGTCCGTTTCCTTCCGGGCGGGACACCGCCTGAGATGGTGGGGCTGCGTGTCTTCGTGGTCTCCACCCGTGGCGGGCAAGCACGCGAAATGTGTCCGGAGAAAGCGAACTGCTGGAGAACCTCGCCCTCACTGGACGGGCGTCGGGTCGCGTTCTTCTCGGATGCCGGGGGGGCTCCCCAACTTTGGGTTTACGACGTCGCGAAAGGTCAGTCGCGGCGTGTCTCCGAAGCTCCGATCAAGGTAAAGCACTGGCCGGGGGACGAGGCCCAGTGGAGTGCGGACGGCCGCGAGCTCTTCGTCCCACTAAGACCGCCGGAGCAGGCGTCCCCTGGAGCGCCACTGACCCCTGCGGCGGCCCTCGCCGCAGCCGGTGCGGCCTCGGAGGCACCCCTCGAGAAGCCGGCGGTCACCGTCTATTCGACCGGCTTGGAGGCCGCGGCGGCGCCCGGCGGAGGCACCTCGACGCCGGAGTACCTGATGGCCCACTTCATTCGCGAGAACAACGCGACGCTCGCGGCGATCGACGTGGCCACGGGAAAGGTAAGGGTCGTCGTGCCGGCTGACGCAGACCCGCGGCCGAGCTGCCTGCGGCTCTCTCCGGACGGGAAGTGGGTCTCGTATCTTTCTGTGTTCAAGACGAAAGGGGAGGCCGCCTCTGGTGCGTACTACGACCTCGCAGTCGCCCTCGCCTCGGGCGGCAAGCCCGTCCTAATCGCCGCGGACCTCCAGGTTTCGGAACGCTCCTACTTTGAGGACACCTACCGCTGGCTGCCGGGATCCCGGCAGATCGTCTTCCTCAAGGACAGGAAGCTCTGGATCGCCGACGCGGCGGCGCCTGGCACGGCTCCACGGCAGATCGGCGCCTCGCTCGGCAACCTCGAGGAGACGCCTCTCGCCGTGACGGCGGACGGCAAGGGTGTCCTCGTCGGGCAGGAGGCGGAAGGGGAGAAGACCTATTACCACGTGCCGCCGAAGGCCTTGGTGATCGTACCGCTGGACGGCTCGGCGCCGACAACGTTTTCCTCTGTCGGAGCGCCGGTCATGACCGACCGGGACACGTTGTGGCAGCCCGAACCCAGCCGATTCGCGATTGTGGTGAACGACGAGACAACGGGCGACCGCTCGATCGTTAGCGTGGACGTACGCAGCGGTGCGACGGCGACGTTATGGAAGGGGCGCGGCCGGTTCGACCCCGTGGGAGCGGCCGAAGGCGGCGGAATAGTCGCCCGATTCGAGTCGCTCGACACACCTCCCGATTTCTACCGGCTCGATTCTAAGTTCGCGTCGAAACAGCGGTTGACCCACGCCGAACCGCGGCTGGAGAGCGTGAAGGTGGGCCCGATGGAGATCTTCGCCTCCGAGGTCCCCGGTTTTGACGGTCGGTTGCTGCCGGTCCAGACGGCTGTCTTCATGCCTCCGGGCACGAAACCGGGCGCACGTCTGCCGGCGATTGTGTATTTCTATTCCGGATCGAAGATGTCCACCGTTGCGCAGGAATACGGCGGCGGGGCGCCCAACTCGATCCCCGTTCAAGTTTTTGCCACGCGAGGCTACGCGGTGCTGCTGGTGGACGTTCCGCTCGGTCCGGAGGGCAAGGGAGGCAACCCGATCCAGGAGATGGGTGACGCGATCCTGGCGCAGGTATATCGCGCAGCGGAGCGCGGATTCGTGGACAGTTCCCGAGTAGCCATCATGGGTCAGTCGTACGGTGGCTACAGCACCGCCGCGATGATCACGCAGACAAACCTTTTTAGGGCTGCGATAGCGTTGGACGGCCTATACGACCTCGCGGGGGGGTTCGCTCACATGGGGGCGGGTGGCAGCACATCGAGCTTCATGTGGTCCGAGACGGGTCAAGGGCGCATGGGGACGCATCCCTGGGCCGACTTGCGGCGATACCTGGCTAACTCGCCGTACTACCAGGCCGACAAGATCCACACGCCGTTTCTCCTCGTGCACGGCAAGAAAGACGATACGTGTCCCGTCGGGGGAGCCGAGAAGATGTTCAACGCCCTAAAGAGACTTGGCAGGACGGCACAGATCGCGGTCTACGACGGCGAGGGGCACGTGCCGGGCACGTGGTCGCTCGTGAACGCCGTGGACGCCACGCAGCGCATGGTCGACTGGCTGGAAAAGTACATGTCGCCGCCCACCGGAGGTACAGCGGCAAAGCCCTGAAATCGAAACGGGGTGGAATTCGGAGGTGGGGCAGGGCGACCGCCTCATCCGCGGCGGTCGCGGGAGGGTCGAATGATGGGCACGGAAAGCCCCGGTGCTGCCAGAACCGTCGTCTACCCCTTTGTATGGGTGTTGCTGACCTGGGCCGCAGTCGGTGGGGCCCAACCCCCCGGTCAGCTCACGATCACGGTGGGCCCGACCGTGCAGGTGAGTCGAACCAACCCCGAACGACCACACGAAGAGGTCATCCTCGCGGCCCATCCTAAAGACCCGCGGCGGCTCATCGGGTGTTCCATGGTTGACATGAACCGGTACGGCGAAAGGCTCCTGCACTCGATCGCGTACACCTCTGACGATGGCGGGGCGCACTGGCAGACCGCGGTGGAGTCAACCGAGTTCAACGGTGACCCGATGTGCGGCTACGGGCCGGATGGGCGCGCGTACTTCCTCTCCATCGGTACCGACGACAAGAGCTGGGCGCAGGTGGTGTGGTGGATGGAGCTGTTCCGGTCGGACGATGGCGGACGAACGTGGGGAAATGGTGTTAGGGGAGCGCTAGGCGACCGCCCCTACTTGGCGTTCGACGGAACGGGGGGGCCGCATCATGGGACCGGGTACGTGCTGTACGCGATTCGGACCACCGCGCTCGACAAGGAAGGGAAGATCTCGACTCCGCGCGACGGCACAGTCCCGACGCTGGAGGTCATTCGCTCCAGCGATGGATTCACGAGTTGGAGCAAGGCTGCCGTCGGGGTCACCCTCGGATCATCGTACTTTCCAACCGGCTCGGGTGCAGTCGTGCTGTCCGATGGATCGCTCGCCGCCCTGTGGGTCAAGCGATTTCTTACTGCGGACGGGTCTGGTGGTGTGTCAGGGCAAGAGGGCCGCCAGGAGTTACACGTGACGCTCGCTCGGCCCGGCGCGGACCTGTTCGGACTGACCGCGAAGGTCGCTGATCTCACGGCCGGGAATCCCTATTCGGCAACGTTCTTTTCGATGGTGGGAGATCTGACAAAAGGACCGTATCGTGACCGGCTCTACGTCGCGTGGACGGACACGAAGACGCCTCGGTCTCAGATCCTCGTGAGTCACTCGTCCGATCGGGGCACAAGCTGGTCCGCGCCGCAGATGGTGAACGTGGTGGATCCTGCCACGGCTCCTGCCTCGCTGGATGACTACATGCCGACGGTTGCCGTGAATGGGAACGGCGTGGTCGGCGTGACGTGGAGGCGGCGCGCCCGCAACGACCAGGATGCGGACGTGCTTTTTTCGGCCTCGCTCGACGGAGGGACGACCTGGCTTCAGCCGGTGCTGGTTTCCGGCGTAAGCGGCGAGGTTGCGGGCGGTATCGCGCGGCCCAAGCTCCGAGCGGAGGATGATGGACACGGCCGCACGTCGCGCCGGCAGACCTACTTCAAGGGTGGCGACACGTCCGGCCTCGCCGCGGACGTCAACGGAGTGTTCCACGCGCTGTGGACGGATCAGCGGAGCGGGATCGGTCAGGTTTACACCGGCACGATCACGGTTGGCGGAACGCCGCGATAGAAACCAGCAAGGAAAGCTGTGTGCCGGTTGAGAGGTGCGCGGCCAGCCCGAGCGTGCTGAGCGAGGGGGTAAGAACGATGCCCGGCAAGAGAGGGATCATGAGCTCGCAGGCGTTGAGACGGCGGCTGGGAAACAGCAGCCTTGAGGTTCGGAGAACGGACATGCAACGACTGGTGATCACGATTGGTGTCGCGCTTCTGCTGGCTGTTTCTACGGGGGTCCCCGCGGCTCAACAACCGCTTGGCGGAGTTGGGTCCCCTGCCGTGACGTCTACCCCAGCCAACGCTGCGGGGCCCCGCATCGTAATCGAACCAAACGTCCTGGTGAGCAAGGACGGGGACACCTCTCACGCGGAGCTGTACGTGGCGGCCCATCCAACCGATCCCAAGAAGCTGATCGGAATGGGGACGGTGTTTCGGGATGTCGGGGGCAAGGTAACCAACGAGATCTATGCGACGACGGACGGGGGACAGACGTGGACAGGGTTCAATCCGCCCCAGCAGTTGAACAACAACAGTGGAGATCCCTGGGTGGGCTACAGCCGCCGGGGGACCGCGCTGGCGGTGGCGTTGCTCCCGGCCGAGCGTCTCTGGATGTGGGTTTACCGCTCGGAAGACGGCGGGATGACCTGGGAGGACGGTGTGCGGGCCGGGTGGTGTGATCACGACCATCTCGGGGTGGATCTGGGAACGGGACCGTTTGCGGGGCGGATGTACGTGGGCGGGGAGGTTAGCTGTCACACCCCGCACACGGGGCGCTGCTCGGAGGTTGCGCTCTGGCGCTCGGACGATGACGGTCGGAACTGGATTGGGCCGGTGTACGTGGGGAAGAGCGATACCACGGGGCTCAACGTCAAAGCCATCAACGTGCTCACGGATGGGACGGTGGCCGTGCACATGACGAAATACCCCGCTCCCGACAAGGACACCACAACCCCGCACTGGGAGCACTTTCTGGCGGCGTCCAACGACGGAGGTGTGACATTCGGGCCGATGCGATCCCTGGGGCTCCAGTACTTCGGGGGCTACGGGACCTTCAGGCGTCTCCAGGCAAAGGTAACCGTAGGACAAGCCTGGGGTTACGACGCTGCCGTGGATCTCGGCTCAGCCAGGTACCGGGATCGCATGTACAGGGTCTTCAGTCAGAGCCAGGGTCCGAACGGCGAGGGCAGGATCTTCTTCTCCTACTCCACGGATCGCGGGCAGACCTGGACGCCTCCCGTGGAGATCGCCCCAGAGCGTCGGCAGGAGGTGTCGCAGTTCCAACAAGCCATCGCGGTGAACAAGGACGGCACGGTCGGGATCATGTGGTTGGACACCAGGGAGGCCCCGGGTAAGGATAGGTGGGACGTCTACTTTACCGCGTCGGTGGATGGCGGGGAGAGCTTCCTCTCGGCCAGGCGAGTGACCAGCGAGGTTTCTACGCCCTTTGCCGCCCGCAACATCAGGCCGGTGCCCATCAGCGTGGTGAGCACCGACAAAGGTGTGAACGCCATGCTTTACTCGGGGTTCTCGGGGTTTCCGGATGGCGGAGACTACCTCGGGATGGCGGCGGATGCGGATGGGGTCTTTCATCCATTTTGGGCCGACGCGCGGAGCGGGATCTACCAGATCATGACGAGCCGCATCCGGGTGGAGACGGGCGAGACGACGGAAACGGCTCCGACCTCCGGGCGCCCGGAAGGGGAGCGACTTTCGTTGGCAGGGAAGATGACGCTGGAGTTCGACCCGACGCGGGTGGACTGGGAGCACGGAGAGCTCCTGATTCCGGTGCGGCTGAAGAACATCTCCCAGGACACGCTCTACGGACCGTTCGTGGTGGAGCTTCGGAGCGTCGAGACGCAGTCGGACGACAAGGCTTCGGGGGCGGTGACGAAGGTGCTGAATGCTAGCAATGGGAAGGAGGGCAAGGGGGCCCGTTTCGACTACGGGGGTGCACTGAGGGACCTTGCGAGTTTCGCGCCAGGAGGGGTCAGCGAGGCGGTGATGTGGAGGGTGCGTCCCGCGCTGCTGCGAAACACCAATGTGACTTTTGACGCCGACATCACCGGTTTCCTGCCCGCTAAGGAATTGAAGGGTGGTTCGTGATACTCGTGTACGAAGGCGAAGGCCACGGGCTGAAGTCGTATGCCAACTTGGTCGACTTCTGGAACCGCGTCGTCGCGTGGCTTGACCATTATCTCAAAGCACCGTCCGATCTCTTCGCGGGGTCGGCGAGTGGTGGCGCAGGCGAAGGGCCGCGCCGATGAAGGGGTGAACTCGTTCGGAGGGAGGATCCATGAAAACGGAAACGGTAAGAGTTGTTGTTCTTCGGTCAACGACCACGATCGCACTGATGCTCGGGATGGCCGGCGTGCCGGTCTCTGGGCAGGTTCCCAACAAGACCCGTGAGCCGCTCCCACTCGAGGTCGCCGCGTCCCTCCACGCCCACAATTCCCGGTCGTCTTTCGACCTGTCACCGGACGGAAAGTGGGTGGCGCACACCGTCGAGCTCGACGAGACCATCGCGCGTGACTCGCACAGGTACGCGGCAACGGGCTTCCCGTTTGCCGAGGGTGATTCACGGATGCAAGCGATGCTCACCAACACCCTGAGCGGCGAGGTGATTCGCCTTGGTGGCGCCGGGAGCGCGAGCTGGGCGGCCGTCTGGTCGCCCGACGGGAAGCGGGTCGCCTTCTACTCCGATGAGGGGGGTGAAGCAGGGGTTTGGGTGTGGGACAAGGCCACGGGGAAAGCGCAGCGCTTCCCTGGTGTTATCGCGCGTCCCTTCTTCGGCTTCGAGGTGGTGCGGTGGACCTCCGACAGCCAGCGGTTGCTCTGCAAGGTCCTGCCGGCTGCCATGACGATCAAGCAGGCCAACGCGCTCGGGGGAGACAGTGAGGGAGCGAACCGCTTCCCCGCTGTGGCACCCAGACAGCCGTCGGTGTTCGTGTTGCGTGCCCGCAAGGAGACCAGTACAGAGAGCAAGCCGAAGACCGAAGGCGATCTCCGCTGGGCGATTGCGGACCTAGCCATCCTGGATCTCCGGACGCGTGCCATCGCCCGAATCGCGGAGCGTACCCAGCCGCGGTTCTACGCCTTCTCGCCGGACGAGAGGTACGTCGCGTACACCGTGTTGAAGGGGTGGGAGGCGAACAGCCAGCAACCCAACTTCGACCTCCTCGTTTACGAGCTGGCAACAGGGACGACACGGACGCTCGCCAAGGCCATCCGCCTCGGCTACGGCATCGAGTGGAACTGGTCCCCCGATAATCGGTACATCGCCTATATCGCGAGCGGACAGGTCACGGAGGGCGAGATCATCCTGGTGTCGGTGAGCGATGGGGCCGCGAAGACCCTGAAGGACAAGGGCGTCCCGAGCTTCGCTCCGGGCGAGGGCGAACGCCCGCCGCTGTGGGACGCAAAGGGGGAGAACCTCTACGCTCTGGGTGATGGTGCGCTGTGGCGAGTCGACGCGGAGTCTGGTCGTGGCTCTAAGGTTGGAAGCATCCCCGGCTGGGAGATGAGGGCGATAGTCACGCGCCCGGAGCTGCCGTCCATATGGTCCAGCGACGGTGGTCGCACAGTGTGGGTAACCGCCCGCGAGCAAGGAGGGACGAAGGCAGGTATCTTCCGAGTCGACCTCACCACGGGGAATGCGCATTCGGCGCTCGAGGAGAACAAGCGGTACTCGGGTGTCTTCAACCTGGATGCGAGTGACGTTACCGGCGACATTTGCTTTGTAGCGAAGGATCAACAGCACATCGGCGACGTGTGGGCCATCAATACGCGTGATAACCGCGCGCGCCAGGTGTCGCACATCAACACCTCGCTCGATCGCTACGAGCTCGGGTCAGCGCGAATCCTCGAGTGGCACAGCCTGGACGGGCAGCCGCTGAAGGGCACCCTGCTGCTTCCGCCCGGATATCGGTCGGGCCTGCGGTTACCGCTCGTGGTCTGGGTATACGGCGGCGAGACAAACGCCGCGTCGGCGTTCAACAGCTTCGGTTTCTGGGGGGACATGGCGGCATTGAACATGCACGTACTCGCCACTCGCGGATACGCCGTGTTCTATCCGGACTCGCCTTTGAGAACGGGGAAGACGATGACCGACTTGATGCGAACGGTGATGCCCGGAGTCAACGCGGCCATCGAAAAGGGGTACGCGGATCCGGACCGTCTCGCGATCATGGGACAGAGTTACGGCTCGTACTGCACGCTCTCGATCATCGCGCAGACGGCGCGCTTCAAGGCGGCGATCATCACCGCGGCGGTCCTCAACCCCGATCTGTACGCCGACTACCTGCCGATGTCCCCGGAGGGCGCCGGCGCCTCGACTGGCTACTACGAGCACGGACAGGGCAACATGGGCGGCACGCCGTGGCAGTACCCGGACCGGTACCGCGGAAACTCGCCGCTTTTCCTGTTCGATCAGGTCGAAACACCACTGCTCATCGGGCAGGGCGAGAAGGACGGCCGTCTTATCGCATCCGATACCACCTTCGTTGCACTCCAGCGGCTGGGCAAGGAGGTCGAATACCGCATTTACGAGGGCGAAGGGCACGTCATCACGCAGAAGCCCAACGTACTCGACTTCTGGAAGCGGCGTTTGGAGTTTCTGGCCGAGCATCTCGACTTGGTGCTCGACGACAGCGGCCGTGTCGTCTTCGACGGGGATCGAGCGAAGTCGCGAAAAGGGAAGGTATCCGACAAGGGAGAAGGCTCGTGAACGCGAAAACACGGTCGTGTCTAGCAGTGGCTCTCGTGGCGAGCTTCTGGGCGGGCGGCCGGCAGGCAGGCGTGGTGGCTCAGGTCGCCATCGGCCAGGGCATGCCGTCCAAGCTGTTCAAGGACAGCCGTCAATTGCTGGCGGCGTACAGGGCTCAGGGCCGGCCCGATGTATCGCTTCTGCTCACCTCCAAGGTGGGTGCGAACGACTCGGTGGCGCGCGAGGCATTGCGGCTGGGCGCCTCGGTCCGGTGTCGCGACGACGATATCGGCTACCTGCGTGTGCGGGTGCCGATCAACAACGTCGAGGCGCTCGCCGCGTTCGATCGCGTGGAGGCGGCGACCATGGACTTCGATTCGGCGAGCCCGAAATTCCTCGGCGCGCGCGAAGGGAGCGCATCACCGGCTCAGACTCCAGGCGGGGAGGGCCAGCAGCGTCGGTGGCCGCCGCGGGAGGATGACTATCCGCTCCAGGAGGTGTACTCGCCGCACAAGGATCTCGACGCGGATGGTTTTCTGGCCCGGCATCCGACGTGGGACGGTCGTGGCGTGACGGTGGCGGTGCTCGACGGCCACATTGATTTCCTGCTGCCGGAGATGCAGCTCGCCTGGACGTCGGAGGGACGACCGGTGGCGAAGATCGCGGACGTGATCAACGCCACTGACCCGCGCGAGGATGCGCAGGACATGCCCCAATGGGTGGACATGCGTGAGGAGGTGACCGCGCAAGGGGGCCGGCTTAGCTGGCAGGGGAAGGCGTTTGTCGCCCCGCGCGACGGCACCTTCCGGATCGGCGTGTTCAGCGAGCGGCGGTTCGACCGCCCGGACAACGCCGCTTACATCAACCAGGACATCGACCGAAACGGCAATCCAACGGATGATGACGGGCAGTTCGGCGTGTTGTGGGACGAAGCCAGTAACAACGTGTGGGTGGACACCAATCGGGACTTGAGCTTTGCTGACCAACCGGCGATGACCGACTACCACGTGCGCCAGCAGATGGGGATGTTCGGCAAGGACAATCCAGCAACACCCGTCCGCGAGTCGATAGGTTTCACTGTGCAGACCGACCAGGCTAACAAGTTCATCTCGATCAACGTCGGAATCTACCAGCACGGCACGATGGTGGTGGGCGCACTGGCGGCGAACCGGCGGCCGAGCGGCCGCTTTGATGGCGTTGCCCCGGGCGCCCAGATCATTTCCGTTTTCTACGGTGTTGGCCAGGGGCACGCCATGGTCGAGGGGCTTATCACGGCGTTCAAGGACCCACGGGTGGATGTCGTCCTTCTCGAGCAGAATTCGACCCTCGGCAACGACTACACGCTGGGCGATGGGCGCCACCTGATAAGCGTTCTCGCAAGCCGTCTTATCGAGCGGACCGGGAAGCTGATGCTCGTGCCGGGCAGCAACCTCCCAGGGCTGAACCTCGTGGACGAGCCCGGCCTGGCACCGCGTGCAATCAGCGTCGGCGGCTATCAGAGCCGCGACAGCTACAGGATCAACTTTGGGCTCGTCCCAGCGGATTACGACAACATGCACTGGGGGGGAATGTCGCACGGTCCGGCCGGGAGCGGAGCGCTGAAGCCGGATGTGCTTTCACCTTCGGGCCACATGGGGAACGACCCCGGCTATCGAATTGGCGGACGCAGGGATGGACTCTACCAGCTGCCGCCCGGCTACACGATGGGCGGCGGCACGTCCGAGGCCACACCGGTCGCGACGGGCGCGGTGGCGCTGCTCATCAGCGCAGCGAAGCAGGCGGGCGTTGCGCACGACGCCGTGCGTCTGAAGGCGGCAATTACCGGAGCGGCGCGCTGGATCCAGACGCTCGGTGCGTTCGAGCAGGGCAACGGCCTCATTCAGGTGGGCGCCGCCTGGGACCTGCTCTCGTCGATGCCTTCGACGCAGACTCGAATTACGGTGGAAGGTCGCGCGCCCCTAAACACCGTCATCAGCGCACTGAGCGAAACCCCGAACGAGGGCGTGGGGATCTACGAGAGGGAGGGCTGGAACCCTGGTGCGCGTGGTGAGCGGACCGTCACTTTCACGCGTACGGCCGGGCCCACGCAGCCTGTGGCCTTCGCGCTGGCGTGGCAGGGAAACGATGGAACGTTCACGAGCCCTGCGTCGGTGACGCTGCCGCTCGGCAAACCGGTCGGCGTGCCGGTGACGATCACCGTCGGCTCGACCGGCGTCCATAGCGCGATCCTCTCATTGACTCACCCCAGTCAGCCGGGATTCGTCCTTAGGGTACTCAACACGGTGGTGGCCGCGGAGTCGTTTGCTGCGGACAAGGATTACACGGTGCAGTTCGAGGCCGATGTGCCGCGCCCCGGCGACCGCGCGTTTTTCGTACGGGTCCCCCCGGGAACACCGGTGCTCAAAGTGGACGCAACGGGAAAGGGGAGCAATATTCGTCTGGACCTGCTGTCGCCGGACCGCGGTATTGTGCGGGGTGCGTTCGCGATGTCGCCGGGTGATCGCACGGTCGTCGTCGAGAGGCCGATGCCGGGCGTTTGGGAGATCAACGTGTGGAACGGACAGGATGGCTTCGCGTTCGATTCCAGCGCGCCGGAGCCGGCGCCTCCCACGCCGGTAAAGGTCACTGCCGCTCTCTTGGGCTTCGACGTGATGGTCACCACCGAGCAATCAGGCGAAGCGACGGCATTCCCGTTGTCCGTGACGGCAAAGAACCGCTTTGCGAAGCTCAGCGTGACACTCGCACCGCTCCCGGTTGGCTCGGCGACCCAGGCCCGGCGCACCATCACCGCTGGCGAGCAGCAGGCGTTCGAGGTGCAGGTGCCCAAGGGAGCGAACACCCTTCTGGTCCGTATCGGCCGGTCATCGGTGGCCGGCGCCGACCTCGATCTCTATGTGTTCGACTGTACGGCAAGCGCAGACAAGAAACGCGAGGCACCTGCGTACAGGAGCACCGCTCCCGGCGACGAGGAGTGGATCAGAGTGGCGGGGCCGGCTCCGGGGCGGTGGGTCGTGGTCGTTGACGCGTTCCACCTCCCGACTGGCCGCACCGAGTACGACTACCTCGACGCCGTGACGGGCCCGACTTTCGGGTCCGTGAACGTCGCCGATTCCGTCGAGGAACGTGCCGCGGACGCCACGTGGACGGCTCGAGGCCACGCGTGGATCGCGTCAGTCCCGGAAACGCCGAGGCGGCTGCTCGGCTTCGTGCCCCTCATCAGCCCATCCATCAAGGTAACAGGAGCGAATGGCGCAACCGAGGCCGACCCGGCGGCGCTTCTCGGGCTCGGTGAGGTGGCCTTGGCGCAGGGAGGGTCGAAAACCAGCGGTGTAGGGAAGTAAAACGAGGCAACGAGCGGCGTTTGGTGTTGCATCGATGCATGGGTAGATTTGGTGACCAGCGGCTTCGAGCTGTGCCGGGAGGAGAGCATGAAACGGATCATCGCACTGCTGCTCGTATCAGTCGTCATCGGCTGGTCTTCGAGCGTCGTCGCATCCGACGCCACACCTACCGGAGAGAAGGAGAAGACGCTCTCCGATCGATTCGCCGGCATGGCGTTCCGCTGCATCGGCCCGTACCGTGGCGGGCGCGTCACCGCCGTGGCCGGGGTCCTCGGGGACCCGCTGACCTACTACTTCGGAGGCACGGGTGGGGGGGTTTGGAAGACGACGGATGCCGGGGCTAACTGGGAGCCCGTGTCGGACAAGGACTTCACGACCGGGTCCGTGGGAGCCGTCGCGGTCTCGGACTCCGACCCGAACGTCGTTTACGTCGGGATGGGCGAGTCGCCCATCCGCGGCAATCTCTCCCACGGCGACGGGGTGTGGAAGTCCACCGACGCGGGCCACTCGTGGCGGAACGTCGGGCTGAAGGACACACGGCACATCGCCCGCGTGAGGATTCACCCGGCCAACTCTGACCTGGTCTATGTCGCCGCCCAGGGGCACGCGTGGGGACCGAACGCGGAACGCGGCATCCTCCGCTCGCAGGACGGCGGCAAGACGTGGCAGAAGGTGCTTTTCGTGGACGACAAGACGGGGGCCTCAGATCTGGCCATGGACCCCCAAAACCCGCGCATCCTGTACGCGGCGTTCTGGGAGGTGGTCCGGCGTCCCTGGGAGCTGGTCAGCGGCGGACCGGGGAGCAGCCTCTGGAAGTCCACCGACGGCGGGGACACGTGGAAGAAGCTCGGTGAGGGGTTGCCTGAGGAGCTGCTCGGGAGGATCGGCGTGGCAGTATCCGGGGCCCGCGCCGGCCGCGTGTGGGCGATCATCGAAGCAAAGAAACGCGGAGGGCTGTACGTGTCCGAGGACTTTGGCGAGAAGTGGAAGCTGGTCAACGCGGAGCACAAAATCCGCGAGCGGGCCTGGTACTACTCGTGGGTTTACGCCGACCCGAAGAATGCCGACACGATCTGGGTCATGAGCGTCTTCCTGCACAAGTCGATCGACGGCGGGAAGACTTTTCAGCCGGTGATGGACCCGCACGGTGACAATCACGACATGTGGATCGATCCGGACGAGCCGGACCGCTTTATCCTCGGGAACGACGGCGGCGCGACCATCACCTTCAACGGCGGCCGGTCGTGGTCCACGCTGAACAACCAACCGACGGCCCAGTTCTACCGCGTTGCCACCGACAACCGATTCCCGTATTGGGTATACGGCTCCCAGCAGGACAACAGCAGCGTCGGCATCCCGAGCGGCGTCCCCGGCGGCGGCATCGACTTCACCGACTGGCATTCGGTAGGCGGGGGCGAAGCCGGATGGATCGCGCCGCACCCGACCGACCCCGAGGTGGTCTATGCGGGTGAGTACGGGGGCTTCATCACGCGCTACGACCACCGCACGCGCGAGACGCGAGTGATCATGACCTGGCCGCAGCTCACGTTCGGGCGCGCCACCAGAGATCTCAAGTACCGCTTCCAGTGGAACGCGCCGATCCTTATATCGCCCCACGACCCTCAGACGCTCTACCACGCGGCCCAGGTTTTGATGCGCAGCCGCGACGAGGGGCAGACCTGGGAGGCGATCAGTCCAGATCTGACTCGCAACGACACGTCGAAGCAGGGACGGTCGGGCGGCCCCATCACGAACGACATCACGGGTGTCGAGGTGTACGACACCATCTTCGCCCTGGCCGAATCTCCCCTCGAGAAGGGGGTGATCTGGGCGGGCACGGACGACGGCCTCGTGCACCTCTCGCGGGACGACGGCAAGACCTGGCGGAACGTCACACCAAAGGAGCTCCCCGAGTGGATCCAGGTCAACTCGATCGAACTGTCGCCTCATGAAAAAGGGGCCACCTACATCGCTGCCACGCGTTACAAGTTCGACGATTTTCGCCCCTACCTCTACAAGACCAGCGACTATGGCAAGACCTGGACCAAGATCACCACCGGGATCCCGGACGGAGCGTTCACCCGGGTGATTCGCGAGGACCAGGTGCGGCGCGGGCTGTTGTTCGCCGGAACGGAGACCGGGCTCTACGTCTCCATAGACGACGGGGCGTCGTGGCGCCCGTTCCAGCGCAACCTGCCGGCCGTGCCCATCACGGACGTCGCGGTGAAGAACGGGGACCTGGTCGTCGCCACTCAGGGGCGCTCGTTCTGGATCCTCGACGATCTGACGCCGCTCCGCCTCTGGGACGACCGACTCGCCGCAAGCGACGCTTACCTCTTCCCGCCGCGGCCGACGCCGCGCTTCCCCGTCTGGGGAGGATGGGACGACGATGCCATGCTGCAGAGGGGCGTCGGAAAGAACATGCCCCCTGGGGTGATCGTGGACTTCTGGCTGAAGGGCAAGCCGAAGAAGGACGAGGTCGTCACGCTTGAGGTCCTCTCGGGCGACAAAGTTGTCCACTCGCGGACCAGTGAGAAGAAGGAGGTCGAAGGGGAGCCCAAGGAGCCGCCCGAGCAGGAGGCTGGCGGGAAGCGCCTGGGGAAGCCGTTGGAGCTCAAGGAAGGGCTGAACCGCGTCGTCTGGGACATGCACGTCCTCAAGTCGACGGTCCCGCCGAAAACGGTCTTCAGCGAGGGCGACAAGATCCCCCGCAAAGTGGCGCCAGGGACGTACCGGGTGCGGCTGACGGCCGCCGGACGATCCCTCGTCGAGACGTTTGAAATCCGGCCCAACCCTATGAGCTCGGCGACGCATGAGGACCTGAAGGCCCAGTTCGATCTGCTCGAGGCTCTCGGGAACGACCTCTCGACGCTGCACGAGACGCTAATGAAGGTCAAGGACGTGCGCGCCCAGATCCAGGACCTCGGAGGCCGGGCGAAGAGGCTGGGCAAGGGGGACGACCTCGAGAAGCGGGCGGCTGCGCTTGCGGACAAGCTGAACGCGGTCGAGCTCGAGCTGACCAACCCAGAGATCAAAGCCGACGAGGACGACCTGAACTACGAGCCGAAGCTCGATCGTGATCTCTCGTACCTCGCTGCGATGGTTGGCATCGCGGATCGAAGGCCGACCGCCGGGTCGTTGGGCGTCTACCGCGAGCTTAAGGGGAAGCTCGATGCGTCAGTCACACGGTTCGAGGCGCTGCTCGCCGGCGACGTCGCCGAGTTCTCGCGAGCGGTGGAGGAGCTCCAGCTGCCCCGGGTCGTCCCTGCCCCGAAGGTCGAACCGTAGTCGGGCCACACCTCCGGCCGTCTCGGTGTCGCGCCGGTCCGCAGCGCGCCTAGGGCGCGGCAGGGCATGGGAGGACTACGACCTCGTATCTGCAAACCAGATCGGCCGTCTCCTTGAGTGCCAAAACATACTAACCCAGCACTTGGGCGACCAACGGATTGCCATCCGAACCGGGATGCTCCACACTCCCCGAGAGTCTGCGACGGGGAAGTCGTTTCGTCAGGGGTCACGATTGAAAACCCATTCTGGAGGCCAGCGAATGAGTTCTTCAAACATGATGAGACAACCGAGTGCCTTTCTTCCGGTGGCGATGTCTTTGGTCGCCCTCGCGATGGTGATGGCTCACGTTGCCATCTTCGGCGCCGTCCGTGAGGCTGATGAGGGGGCCGCCGCCCATATCTTTCAACTGCTCCTGATTGCACAGGTACCGATCATTGCATTCTTCGCGATCAAGTGGCTGCCGCGGACTCCAAGACAGGCGGTGTGGATACTGGCGCTGCAATTTGCGGCCGCGCTCGTAGCACTTGCACCTGTTTTCCTTCTCGACCTTTGAGCAGGTCGCCTGCAACGCACAAACCCGGGGCGCTTCAGCGCTGTGCTCCAGCAGCACCCGCGGGTCGGTGAGGAGGACCGGGACGCCTCACCGAATGTTTTGGCTACGTGGGTTCACACTGACCACCTAGTCGATGGTCAGTGATCCCGTCAAGTAAAGGGAGGCTTAAGGGAGCAGGGTGATTGCCCCGGCGCGCTGCGCTGGCGGTGAAAGGGGTCATCAGGCGCAGACACCACGTGAGCCGGCTTGACCCCGACCACGCCGACGAAGTGATCGTGGGAAGAGCCGGCGCACCGGTCGCTCTGACGATCTTCGCCGCGCGGGAGAAGCTCTGGACCGACTACCAAGTGATCAAGTACGCAGATGGTTTCTACGAGGCCATCGGCAAGCGCCTCGTCGCCCATGGTGGCCACCACGCCTACCGATACGAGTTTCGCGCCCTGGAACACGGGGACATCATCCGCGGGACGCTCGTGTGCTACCCACCCGAGGCGCCAAGCGCGCCAGACACCCACTCTCGCAGCGGAGGCAAGGGAGCTTCAGGAGGCGCAGGGCACTGAGGGGCGGTCCTCCGGGGGACGGGGCGCCCTGGAAAACCTACGCTTCCAGCCTTGCCGTCATCGTGATTTCGGCCTTGAGTAGGCGCGAGATCGGGCAGCCCGCCTTGGCGTCGGCGGTGGCCTTGTCAAACGCCGCCTGCGAGGCGCCGGGCACCTTGGCGACGACATCGAGGTGGACTCTGGTCACGGTGAAGCCGGCGTCGGTCTTCTCGAGGGTGACGGTGGCCGTCGTGTTGATTCTCGTTGGCGTCAGCTTGGCCTCCCCCAGTTGGCCGGAGAGCGCCATCGAGAAGCAGCCGGCGTGGGCCGCGGCAATCAGCTCCTCCGGGTTGGTTCCGATGCCGTTCTCGAAACGGGTCGAGAAGCTGTACTGCGTTGCCTTGAGCACTCCGCTGTCGGCTGACAGCGTTCCCTTGCCGCTCTTCAGGTCGCCACTCCAGATCGCGCTGCCCTTGCGTTGCATCGCTGCTCTCCTTTCGTCCACGGGGTGATGGCTCTCGTCCATGACCGGGCGGCGCGCAGTGCAACGCCTCGGCCTTCACCTACAACCATCAAGTCGCTCTCGCCAATCCCTGTCTGGCAGGGGCAGGAATCTCCTTTTCATGCCACCCAGGATGGCAGCGCGACGACCATCAGGGACTCCGCTCTTACCCGAGATGGTTCGAAAATGATACGTGGTTTCGATCTGAGTTTCGACCGGTTTCGGATGGAGTAGAATGGCCAGAGTCACGGCGATCCGGGAAGAGGCGCGTGGTCCTGCGGACTCTTCAGGCCGAGAAGTTGGGGTAGGCGACGCCGGGGAGCGTCCGCCGACGCAGAGCAGCGTGGGAGACTCTCATGAAAACGAAGTTGAAGTCGCGCGTCCTTCCGTTCGTACTCCTGATTTCCGGAACGCTCCATCTGGGCACGGTGTGGCCCGCCGGTGCGCAGCAGACGCAAAGCGTACCCGCGACGCAGGTCGCAAGCCCAGTTGCGAGCCAGACCCCTCCCCCAGGTGATGAAGCCCTCCTGGGCACGCTGCCGCCGGAGCTGCGAGAGGCGGGTGCAGCGATCGTTCGTGAGAAGGACGATGACGCCAAGGCGCGGCTCGTCCGGAAGCTGGTCGAGGAAGCCAACGCTCCTTCGGGTGGGAACCGTGTGGCGCCGAAGGTCAGACAGTTCCTCATCGCGCTGGTGGATGCGAGGCAATGTCCTCGCAATTCGTCGCAATGCATCAGCCTTGTGGCGGCCACCCTCAAAGACACCCCCGACCCAGTGCTCCGAATGGCCCTTGAACGATGGGTCAGTTGCCACCCGGATCCTGATGTGGCCGTCACGGCGCTCAACGCGCTGCTCGACGTGAACGGTTTCGAGCTGTCACGGCTACTCCAAGGGCGGGTTGACCTCGCACGAGCAAGTGGCGCGGAGGGGGCGCTGCGCACGCTGGGGCGTGCCCAGGAGCAATTGGGTTGGAGTAACCGGGGAGTCGCGACTCTACCTTCGTTTTTCTGGGATTCGCCGCCCGTATTCTCTGTCGCGCCTGCTTCTTCGCCCATTCGGGTCGTGGCGTTCAGCGATTTCGGCAAAGGTCCGGAAGTACAGCAAAAACCAGCAGACGCCATGCTGGGACTCCATCGCGCCCACCCGTTCGATTTCGGCCTCACGCTGGGGGACAACTATCAGGACGATGGTGCCCACAGTCCGACCGATGCCCGATGGCAGGAATACTGGGGAAGGTGGTACCCGCGACTCGGCATCCCGTTCTACGTGACTCTTGGGAACCACGACTGGCGTTCCCCCAACGGTCCGGCGGCCGAGATTCTCTACTCGCAGAAGAGCCCGGAGTGGCGTCTGCCGGCTCCCTACTACACGTTCACCGCGGGGCCCGTGCAGTTCTTTGCCGTGCACACGGTCCTGATGTCGGAGGCGCAACTCCTGTGGCTGCGGGACGAGTTGAAGAGGAGTACGGCGAAGTGGAAGGTGGTCTACGGGCATTATCACGTCTACTCGGCAGTGCGTGGGGACAACGACGACCTCATCGAGCGCCTGCTGCCGGTCCTGGAAGGGAACCACGTTGATCTGTACCTGTGCGGGCACGAGCACCTGTTTCAACATCTCAAGCGGGCGGGAAATGTGCATTTCTTCGTCAACGGCGCGGCGGGCGGTGGGGCGCGATCGGTGAGGAAACCCAACTATGAGGGTCTCCTGTTTGCCGCGGGGGAGCAGCAGGGGTTCACCGTCCTGGAAGCCGACGGTTCGAGTCTTACGGTTAGGTTCATCGGTGAGGACGGCGGACAGCTCTACGACTACACGCTCAGGAAATAGGGTCCCTCGCACCTTTCCCCGATAGGAACGCGGCGCGAGCCTGCTGTGGTTGACGCCGATTGGGTGTCCAAAGGATGGGACTTTGGTGGAGCCGACGCGGATCGAACGCGCGATTCGTCAGTGTCCGCAAAGCCGACGCGCTGGTTGCCTGGGGTACCGCGACGGGCGGAAGCTCTGGCGTCGCGGGGACGCGCCGGGTGAGCCGGCGCGTCCCACGCGGTCACGGCGACGTCAGGGCTTCTTCGCTGGACTCTTCGGCATCCAGAACGCCGGGTCTTTCTGCCGCGTCTCGGCGGGCACGTAGCTCTGCACGGGATCGAGGCGATAGCGGTTCGTTGTGCTGCTGAGGACCCCTTCGGCGAAGGACTTCTGCAGCGTGCTGCGCTCCTCGAACGTGAGGCTCTTCCAGGCGGTCTCGCCGTCCGTTATCGCCTTGTCGAATTCGGCGAAGGACGCCACGGTTGAAAAGATGAGGTAAGTCCCGTCGGGTACCCCGGCCACCACCTCGTAGGTGCGCCAGCGGATGCTCGACGGGGAGCGCCCCACCGCGGCGGCCCACGTCTTCACGGCGGCCGCGAACTCCTCGCCGTGTCCGGGCTTCACGCGGAAGGTGGTGATCTCCCAGAAACGCATCATCGCGATGTCGGGGTACTCCCCGTGGCTGAGCTCCGGCCGGCCGACGGCCTGGATCCTGGTCACGTCGCTCACGAACTCGGCGTCGCCCCGCGAGAGCCTTTCCAGCTCTTCGGTCAGGACCGGGTCGGCCTCTTCCTTGGCCGTCAGCTCGCCGAACGCGCCTTGGGAGGCAAACGGCGCGACATACAAGGCCTCCGACGGCCCCGTCACGGATACGAGAGCGATGTAGTAGCCGGGGTCCTTCGCCTTCTCGAACGCCGCCGGCCATCCGGCTTCCCACTTCGAGTGGTCGGCGGAGCGGCCAACCTTTACCTGCTCGCGGAAGATGCTGAGGAACTTCGGCTGCGTCGTCGGTAGGCCCTGGGCGAGGGCCGTGGCCGTGCCGCCGGCGACGAGCGCCAGCAGTGTGAGGCTCAGAAACGTCTTACGCATGGTTGCCCACCTCCCGGGGGCGGTCACAACGGTCGTTGTTGCGGGCTACGAGCCCGGATCAGGAGGACAGGCCTGACACCCGAAACCGGAACAGGCAGCCCGTGCGTTTCCTTGGAGCGATTGGCGAGAGCGTGCGCCCCGGCGGGGTGCATGTCAAGGGGGCTCGCGTCTCAGGCCGCGGCCGTCCCGCGACACTGGGGTGCCCGTTCGGCTATCGTCGGCAAGCTTCGCCACAACGTCGCTGACTGTGGGCCGGCGGCTTGGACCTTACGAACTTGTCTTTCCCCTCCAAGCGGGAGGCATGGGCGAGATGTGAGGGATAGGTCCTTCCGGCATGGGAGTCAGCAGCGTGCTGCCGCCCTCCTCCCGTGAGCGGTCGTCCGATGCGAACGGTGCTGGGTAATGGACGAAGGGCCGCGCGTGGCGGCCCGCAGATTCTCGATTCGAATTGGTGGAGCCGACGCGGATCGAACGCGCGACCTCCAGAGTGCGATTCTGGCGCTCTCCCAGCTGAGCTACGGCCCCACCGCTGGGCGCGGAGTCTACCACGTGCCCCCGGAACGGTAAAGCCTGACCCGTGCCCGCCCCGCATTCTCCCTCAGCAACCGGGGTCAGAGGAGCTCGATCTTCCCCGAGCCGGTCGTGACGAAGACCTTTGGGTCCTTCCCGGAGAGGTCGAGCTTGATGGCCTCGGGATCGGTCTTCCCGGCGTAGGACGAGCGGATATCGCCCTTGGTGCTCGCGAGCGCTCCGCCGGGTTCGGTCCCTGGCGGGAGCGTGACCCGCACCTTCCCGGAGCCGGTCGTGAAGCGAGCCTCCTGGCCGGCCGGAAGAGCGTCGAAGCGCGCGACCACATTTCCCGAGGTGGTGTTGACCGCCGTCTGGCCGAGAAGCCCCGCGAGGTGGACGTCGCCGCTGGCGTTGTCACACTGGGCCTTGCGTGCTCCCCCAGTGAGCTCGATTGAACCGCTTGAGGAGCGGCCCAACAGGTCGTCGATCGCCCTGGTGGCGAGCACCTGGACGTTGCCAGAGACAGTTCGGGCCTCGAGCCTCGAGACCCACCCTGTGAACTCGATGTCCCCCGATGCCGACCGCAGGCGCAGGGGCTTCGCCTCGGGGAACTCGCCCTCCGCGCGAAGGGTTCCCGAGGAAGTGGAGAGATCGGGGCGTGCACTCTGCGGCAGCGTCAGCTCGACGCGCGCGCGGGTCACGATCACACCCTTGAACAGGCTGAGGCCGCCAGGATCCGGTGCCGTGATGCGCAGTTCCCCCTCTGTGTCGTCGATGGTCGGCAGGTGGGCTTCGATCCACGCGTTCGCCTGCTTCTCCGAGAATGCAGCGGCGACCAGCTCGACCTTCAACCTGATGTCAGGGATGTCAGAGGCGCGGACGTACACGTCCAGGGGACCGACGTCCACCCGCACAACCTTCCCCGGCTGGCTCGGGAACGACTTCTCAATAACCTGACTCTTCTCTGCGGCGGTTGCGACGGAGGCAAGCAGCAACAGCACCGCGCACAACGCTGGCAGCTTCATCGGTTCCTCCAAGGCACGTGCATCGTAGGGTTTCCGGGCCTGGAAACGCAAGGTTGGCTTGACAGTCGGGGTGGGGGAGGCTAACTTTTGCGTGCCCAAAGAAGGGCGTGAGCGGGCATAACTCAGCTGGTAGAGTGTCAGCTTCCCAAGCTGAAAGTCGCGGGTTCAAATCCCGTTGCCCGCTCCACTCACGTCCTCGAGATCGGAGGCTCCCTTGGCCAGAGGCAGCGGCGAGAAGCTCGATGTCCGGCAAGCGGGGACCACAACGGTGATCGCCCGCGGGACCCGTTTCGAGGGACAGGTCTCGGGCAACCGTCCCGTCAGGATCGAGGGCACCCTCAAGGGAGGCGTGCGCCTGAACGCGCCCCTGGAAATAGTTGAGGGAGCGGAGGTTGAAGCCGAGGTGCACGCGACGGTCGTGCGGGTGGGCGGCAGCGTGACGGGCAACGTCACCGGCGGCGAGCTCGTCGAGCTGCTGGCGAGCGCCGTCGTCAAGGGCGACGTCGCCGCCCCCGCGCTCCACGTCGTGGAGGGCGCCAAGCTCGAGGGCCGGGTTCTGATGCGCGCGGGGAAGGCGGGCGATTCTCCGGCCGGCTGATCCCAGAGAAACCTGCAAAACAACGGTTCCTACAGGCTTCCTGGCGGTTTGACCGTGGGGTGTATACTCCTTAGGAGGAGAGGTGCGCTGACCGTGAGCAGTCATACAACGGTTGAGATCTTCGGGCGCAGGTTCGAGCTGCGTGCCACGGACTCGAGCGAGCGGGTTGAAGAACTCGCCCGTTACGTGGACCGGCGGATGCGCGAGCTGGCCGAGGTTTCGCCGCACGTGGACACGTCCAAGCTCGCGGTGCTGACGGCGCTTAACATAGCGGACGAGCTTTTCAAGGAGCAGGAAACAGAACCTGGGACGCGAGCAGAACAGATACGACAACGGGTGGAAGGGCTGATAGCACGGTTGGACGAGGTTCTAACGCCCTCCTGAGGGGGGCGCGGAATGAATGAAAAGGGGGCCCCTGCGCGGTTGGTGATGAGCGAAACTATTCTTGAACCAACACCTATTTGACGGGTTCGACGTCCCGCCTCCCCGATCCAGCCTTGTGGCGAGTGACGGGAGCCGGGCAGAACCCCAACCTGTGGTTTGCAGGTTCAAATAGGGTTGCTCACACGGCCGAGTGCGGGGGCTCTTTTCCCTCCTCCCTCCACCCCCAGGTGCGTACGCGCGCCCATGTTCGTTGAAAGGGGGGACCAATGAGCGGCGTTGTCATCGTCGCCAGTGCGGTAGTTGCTGCAATTGTTGCGGTTGCAATCGTCCTCCTGTACGGTCGCCGGGCCAAGGCCCGGGCAGCGCGGGCGCAGGCGGAGGCGGAGCAGGAAGGCCGGCGGGTGCTCGCGGCGGCCCAGCAGGAGGCCGAGCAGTGTCTCAGGGACGCATCCATCCAGGCGAGGGAGAAGCTCCTCGCCGCGCGAACCGAGTTCGAGCGGGAGACCCACGAGCACCGTCAGGAGCTGCTGACGCTGGAGCGCCGGCTCGACCAGCGCGAGGGCGGCCTGGACGAACGGACGCGCGGCGTCGAGACCCACGAGAAGGAGCTGGAGCAAAGGAAGAAGCAGTTGGAGGAGCGCGAGACCACCCTCGCAATGCAGGAGGACGCTCTTGCGGCGGCAAGCGCCGAGCAGCGGGTCCAGCTCGAACGCATCGCGGGCCTCACATCCGAGCAGGCCAAGTCCGAGCTGGTGCGGGCAATGGAAAACGAGGCGCGCATGGACGCCGCGAAGATGGTCCGCCGCATCGAGGAGGAGGCGAACCAGGAGGCCAACAACCGCGCCCGGCGCGTGATCTCCCTCGCCATCCAGCGTGTAGCTGCGGACCACGTGGTGGAGAGCACGGTCTCGGTGGTGGACCTCCCCAACGACGAGATGAAGGGGCGGATCATCGGACGGGAGGGGCGCAACATCAGGGCACTTGAGACCGCGACCGGCGTGGACCTGATCGTCGACGACACCCCGGGCGCCGTGCTGTTGTCGTGCTTTGACCCGATCCGCCGCGAGATCGCGAGGCTGTCGCTCGAGCGGCTCATGCTCGACGGCCGCATCCACCCCGGCCGCATCGAGGAGGTGGTCGGCAAGGTCCAGCAGGAGCTGGAGGAGAAGATCTTCCGGGACGGCGAGGCGGCCGCCATCGAGCTGGGTCAACCGGACTTTCACCCGGAGCTCCTGAGGCTGCTAGGCCGACTGCAGTACCGAACCTCCTACGGGCAGAACGTGCTGTCCCACTCCAAGGAGGTGGCGTGGCTAGCCGCCCACATGGCCACCGAGCTGGGGGTCAACGTCCGCGTGGCCAAGCGCGCCGGCCTGCTGCACGACATCGGCAAGTCCGTGGACCGCGAGATGGAGGGTACGCACCTTTCCATCGGGCGCGACCTGCTGCGCAAGCACGGCGAGTCCGAGGAGGTCATCCACGCCATGGAGTGCCACCACGGCGACGTGGACCCTCGCACCGTCGAGGCGGTGCTGGTCACCGCCGCGGACGCCCTTTCGGCGGCTCGCCCGGGAGCGCGGCGCGAGATCCTCGAGAGCTACCTCAAGCGGCTCGAGAAGCTGGAGAACATCGCCGGCGACTTCAAGGGGGTGCAGAAGGCGTTCGCGATCCAGGCGGGGCGCGAGCTGCGCATCATCGTGGAGTCGGAGCGGCTTTCCGACGAAGACGCCGTCTGGCTCTCCCGCGACATCGCCAAAAAGATCGAGGCCGAGTTGACGTACCCGGGGCAGATCAAGGTCACGGTCATTCGCGAGACCCGTGCGGTGGAGTACGCGAGATAGGTGGGGCCTGCGGGCCCCGCACCCGCTTTCTCGTTTTCCACTGCGTGGAGGTGTTGTTTCTTGCCCCGCGGGCTCGGAGTTGGTTTCTCTTCACTGCGTGAGGCTTGCGTTTTGCCTGGCGGGTGGGC
>Ga0154638_1019_pt2 | contig 27811 bp, 22 predicted proteins | sample Rifle2008BG13ft_FD_116067 | JGI IMG/M metagenome (GOLD analysis project Ga0154638, IMG submission 116067) | Acidobacteria bacterium RBG_13_68_16 | reverse complement strand
GCCTCTTCTGCTGGGCGACCAGGTCCGCGCATGGGTCGACCTCGACCGTGGGTTCCGGCGGAGGGGTGGGAGGAGCTGGCTTCGGCGGTGCCTTCGTCAGACAGGAGGCGGTGAGGGCCGCAGCGATAGCCAGGATGAGAGTCGGGATCGGTGCGGGCCTGGGCAGGTCGGCCGGTCGGGTCATCGCGCTCCTTTTCTCACTTGGTGCGAGCAACAACTCTCTGGATCGAAAACTAGCAGATCCCGCGACGGCTGGAAAGGGCGCATTATCGCACCTGTGCTCCCGATCACAACGCAGTTTGCCGAACTCAGTCCGACCGCGCGGCACCCGTTCTAGAATGCGCGGGAGGGGAGTGACTCAGATGACGAGAAAACTCCTGCGCGCAATCGGCATTCTGTCCGCAATGGCCCTGCTGTCGCTTCCCGCCCAGGCGGCCGAGCAGGCGGCGCCGGCCATGCCCCCGAACATGGCGCAGGTCTGGCTGACCGTGCTCCTGCGTGGGTCCGCGTGGACGGCCGAGCAGACGCCGGAGGCGCAGCGGCTACAGCAGCAACACGTCGCCTACCTCGACGAGCTCGCAAAGGCCGGGCACAGCCTGGTGATGGGTCCGTTCATGGATGGGGGCCCTATCGAGGGACTCGTCGTGCTGGGTGCCGGCTCCCTCGAGGATGCGACCGCCCTCATGGAGGCGGATCCTGCCGTCAAGGCACAGCGCGTTGCCATCGAGATTCACCCGTGGTGGGCGGCGAAAGATGCGTTCAGGAAGACGGCGCCGCCACCGCGTTTCGTGACGTACTACTTCGCCTTCCTCCTACGCGGGCCCGAGTGGACCCCCGCGCAGACGCCGGAGCTGGTGCGCCTTCAGGAAGCGCACCTCGCCAATATCCGCCGGTTGGCGGAGACCGGCAAGCTCGTCATTGCGGGCCCATTCGCCGACGACGGGACGTTGCGGGGCGTGTTCGTGTTCAAGACCGAAACGCTGGATGAGGCGGAGGCACTGGCCGGCAGCGACCCGGCCGTGCAGGCGAGGCAGCTCGTCCTCGAGTTCCACCCCTGGCTCGTCCCGGCGGGCGCGCTCCCCTAGCCTAGCGAACCCCCCGCAGGACCCTGCGGGGAAAACCCCGGGCGGCCGCCATGCGAGACAGCACCTCGATGTTGGCGTCGCCCAGCCTCGTGGGAGCGCCCTCGATACCCCCGTTCGCGTTGATGAAACCCTGCGCCCCGGTGACCATGCCGATCAGGCCGGAGAAGGCATCCGGGTCGTGCTGACCGGCGTAGCTGCCGCCCAACGGCAGCAGCACGTGTTTGCTGGCGTGGTAGTCGAGAGCCACCGGGTCGAGGCCCGCGAGCAGCACATTGGACCGATGGGTAGTCTCCGGCGGGTAGCCGGTGAGGGAGCTCTGGCTGACCCAGATACAATCCAGGATGTTCAGGTCCGGGGTCCTCACAAGGCTCCAGAACTTTCCGCACTGGGAACCGATCTGCGAGTAGTGGCGTACGGGCGAGTAACCGTCCGACATTGAGACTAGGCCGTAGACGTGCTTCAACACGCCGGTGACGCCCGAGCCGTCGTGATGCTTGAGAACCGGGACGTTGATCAGCTTCACGTTGCCGGAATGGCCGGAGCCGGTCCACCTCCCCTCGCGCAGCTCGATCCGATGCCCTCCCGCGGTGGTAAAGCACGGATACGACACCGGGGTTGCAGGGTTTGAGCCTGGCGGGGGCGAGACGGTACGGTAGCCGTCCCCGATGTGCTCCGAGGAGGAGATGAAACGGGAGCGGATCGGGTCGAGGAGATAGCTGCTCACTGGCTGGCCGGCGAATACGGCGTGGACCAGGTGGTCCACGGTGAGGACGGTCTCGTCCTCGGCGTTGACGTGAACGGTGTTGGCGATCTCCGGCCAGCTCCCGTAATTGCTGCCACCTGCCATGCCGTCGAACCCTCCGCGGCCCTGCCCGTTCTCGACGATGACGACCTCCCCGGAGAACCCGTCGGGGTGTTCGAGGATCCGGTGGACGATTCCGCGAACAACGTCCGTGTTGGTGGCGCCGCGGCACTTCCACTGGCAGTTGACCTTGATCAGCACGACGTCGTCTGCCTCGATGATGCCCGCCGGATCGCCCCACGCATGCGGCTTCGAGGTGCGATAGAACTTCACCCCGTGCCCGGCAAGCAGGCCCAGGAGCGTGTCCACGCCGACGTGACGCGTTGCGCCGTCGTGGGTGGGGCACCCGTCGACGCGAAAGACCCGCGACGTCTCGGTCTCCGCCGCTGCGGCGCGGAAAGCCACTCCGCCCGCAGCCCAGGCTGCCGCTCCGAGGCGGGCCGAGTCGCGCAGGAACTCACGCCTGGTTCTCCCCTTGCGCCTGCCGGCCATCCCCCCTCCGCGCCGGACCGGGGCCGATCTTGAGACCTGATCGCCCGGCGCTCGGCTCTTCAACGCACCACAGCATACCGCCGCGCCTTCGATGCCGCCCACGGCCCGAGGTGATGAGGCTCACCGGAAGGCACCGCCGGCCGCGGGAGCCCTGAGAACGCCGACCGATACGCCCCGGCGATGCGTCTCAGCACGACCGGCGCGCTCTCAACGCCCCTGGCCGTGCCCCAGCACATCGACCACCGCCGCGGTCATCGCGGTGACCCTGGTGCGAATCGTCGGGCCCGGCACCGGGGCGTACCTGCTGCTGTGCAGCGCCGGGAGCGGAGTTCCGCTGCGTTCGCTCTGCCGGAGCGCCTCGGCGTCGCTGGTGCCGAGGCGAAACATGCAGATCGGGATGCGCGGCTCCACGAGGCCGTAGAAGGCAAAGTCCTCCCCCACTATCAGCCGAAGACCAATAGGCAGTTCGATTTGGCGGCGGCCTGGGTTGCCCACCGCGAGGCGGCGGCGAGACTGTCCAGGGCGCCCGAAGCGACCGCTCTGGGCAGAGAGGCCGTGCAGGGCGCACCACCCCAATCAACAACTTGCGGGCGGCGCCCGCTCCCAGGGGGCAGCTGCTACCGGCGCTGACTCAGGGCTGCTTCGCCGGCTCGTTTGGCTTGTGCGTCTCCAGCCAGCGCAGGCCCTCGCGGTCGCGGAAGAAGTCCATCCACACGTAGTGCAGCTTCTTTCCCTCGGCCACCTCCGCCCCGTGGCGGGAGCCGAGCGGGATGTGGAGCAGCTCATTCGCGCCGAGCGCCGTCTGTCCGCCGTCGGCGTGGACGACGATGTCGTTGCCATCGAGGCCGAGGAAGAACTGCTCGAGCATCGGGTGCGCGTGGGGCGCGACGCGGTCCGGCCCCGCAGTCTCGACGGTGCCGATCGACATCCGGGGCACGATGTCCTTCGGCAGCAGCGTGCGGCTCGTGGTCTTCGCGCTCTTGATCGCCTCGCCGTACGTCGGACATTCCGAGAACTTCCGCACGTACGGGCTCGCCTGGTTCTCCGGGTGCGCGGCGAGGTCGACGCGGTCCTCGTCACTCAGCGCGTGGCGGAGGACCAGCACGTCCAGCATGGAGCTCGCGGCAGCCGCGAGCTCGGCATCGGATCCCACCGGCAACCGCACGATCGTCTGCCGCTCGACCGGGAGCGGCACGCCGTCGGCCACGACAGCGCCTCGCCCCTCGAGCACGAGGTACACCTTGTCCTCCGCGTTGCTCCGGCCCTCGACGTGACGGCCGCCCGGGCCGAGCGAGATCAGGCTGGCGCGGATCCCGGGCACTTCGCCGGCGAGCACGTCCTTCACGACGGCGGCCGAGCCGCTGGCCGCCTTCCCGGTCTCGAGCGCGACCTTCACGAACGCGAGCGGGGCGTCCGCGGCGAGGGCGGCGCGGGCGAGCGAAAGCAGGTCGATCACCGCCGCGGTCATCGCGGTGACCCCGGTCCGTATCGTCGGGCCCGGCACCGGGGCGTACCGGCTGCTGTGCAACGCCGGCACGGGAGTCCCGCTCCGCTCGCTCTGGCGGAGCGCCTCGGGATCGCCGGTGCCGAGGCGAAACATGCAAATCGGTACGCGCGGGTCAACCAGCCCGTAGATGGCGAAGTCCTCCCCCACCATCTCCGGTTTCAGGGCGACCACGTTGGAATCGCCGAGCGCCTGACGTAGGGCAGCCGCGACACGCGCCGTGAGGACCGGGTCGTTGTAGAGCGCGGGAGTGAAACCCTCGGCGAGCTTGATCGTGGGCATCCGGTCTCCCGGCACGCCGGCCGCTTCCGCCACGCCGCGGGCGATGCGCTCGATCTCCTCGATAATTCTCTGCCGCACCTCAGGGGCGTAGGAGCGGACGGTGAGCTGAAGGCGAACCTCGTCCGGGATGATGTTGTAGGCGGTTCCGCCGTGGATCGAGCCGACCGTGACCACCGCCGGTTCCACGGGGTCGATCCGGCGGCTCACGATCGTCTGCAGCGCGTTCACGAACTGTGCCGCCATCACGATCGGGTCCTTGGTCTTGTTGGGGCTGGCCCCGTGGCCGCCCAGCCCGCGGATCGTGACGTCCACCGAGTCCACGTTGGCGAACGCGTAGCCCTCTACGACACCCGCCCGGCCGGCGGCCAGCGAGGGAGTCACGTGTTCGGCCAGGCAGACGTCGGGGCGCGGAAAACGCGTGAACAGGCCGTCGTCGAGCATCGCCTTCGCGCCCTGGCCGCGCTCCTCGGCGGGCTGCGCAATCAGCACCAGGGTGCCGTGCCAGCCTTGCCGCATCGCAGCCAACACCCGCGCCGTTCCGACGAACACGGTCATGTGGGCGTCGTGCCCGCAGGCGTGCATCACTCCCACCTCACGACCCAGCTCGTCCCTGGCCTTGACCGTGCTCGCGTACGGCAGCCCCGTCCCCTCGATAACCGGCAGCGCATCCATGTCGGTACGCACGAGCACGGTGGGCCCGGGTCCGTTGCGGAGGACACCGACGACGCCGTGGCCGCCCACGTTCCGCGTCACGCCGAAGCCGAGCCGCGAGAGCTCCTCGGCGATCGTGGCCGAGGTCCGCTCCTCCTGGAACGACAGCTCAGGGTTCGCGTGGAGGCGTTCGTACAACCGCAGGAGGTCCGGGATCTCACGAGAGACCAGCGCGCTCACGGTTTCCGCCTGCCGCTCCCCGGACGGCGCCGGAGGGCTTGCCTGGGCGAACGAGAGCGTCGCCACGAGCGCGACGATGGCGACGGCAAACTGAGTGGGCTTGGCGACGCTGGTCAGGCTCATTCCGCCCTCTCCCTCCTCTCGACGAGACTCCTTGCACAAGCGCCGTGACAATGACGTGGCGGCCAGCGCCGGAGGGTAGCACAGTGCCCGCGGTGGCGGCCGGTCGGCGGCGCCTCGGCGGCGCTCATCCGGCGGTGAACCGGAAGTCGAAGCCCACGCGCGGCGGCTCGTGCGCGGGGTCGCAGCGGTACTTGGCAAAGTTCGTCTCGCCCTCCGCCCGCAGGAAGTCCTCGTCGATCAGGGCGTGCCCGGTGAAGGTCGCCGGTACCTTGGCGAGTATTCTGAGGGTTGCGTCGGCCAGGATGTCGGGCTTGCGCCACACGGAAGGGTTGCCAAGGGAAAAGTTGATGGTCGCGTGACTCTCGATCAGGGTCGCCGGCCAGAGGGCGTTGCACGCGACATTGCGGCCGGCGAGCTCGCCGGCCAGGCCGAGGGCGATCATGGTCATTCCAAACTTGCTCACGGCGTATGCAATCTTGCCCGCGGCGGCGGCCGCTTCCACGGGCGGGGACATCATCAGAATATGGCCGTAGTCCTGCGCGAGCATCGCTGGAAGGACTTCGCGGGTGCAGGCAAACGCGCCGCGCACGTTCACGCCCATCACCCGGTCGAAACGCGGGAGCGGCGTCTCGGCAAGCGTCTGCCAGAACAGCGCCCCCGCGTTGTTGACCAGAAAGTCGATGCGCCCAAAGCGCTCGAGGGTTGCCTTGACGGCCGCAGCCACCGCTTGGTCGTCTCGCACGTCGAGAGGGACGGGAAGCGCCCGACGGCCGATCGCCTCCACCTCCGCCGCCGTCGTGTGTATGGTGCCCGGGAGCTTCGGATTCGGCTCGGTGGTCTTGGCAGCGACCGCGATGTCGGCGCCCTCCCGCGCCAGTGCAAGCGCGATGCAACGACCGACTCCACGCGAGGCCCCTGTGATGAAGGCCACCTTCCCTTCGAATCGCATGGGCCGAGAATACACGACGGAGCGAGCACGACTGCGGTTGAACTGGCCACGGACCGTGCTGGCGCCTCGCCGCACGGCGACCATTCTTGGGGGTTGGGCTTATAATCGGCATATGATCGGCGGTCCAGGCAGCCCAAACGGCAGGTCGATGCAAGCCGGGGCGAGAGGAAGGCGCGCAACGAGCGTCCCTTCCGGCCGGACCCGTCGCTTCGACCGGATCAAGCGCGAGATGCTCCGCGAGGCGGTCGCGGACAACCTTGCGACCATCGGAGGGTTGCTCCCGCGCCCGAGGAAACGAGCTTCGAGAAGCTCCTGGGTCGGCTGGGCACTGCTCGCTGCGGTCGCGCTGTTGCTTCTCGGCACCCTGAAGCCAACATCGGCGGGTCGCGGCAAACCGCAACCGGAGGAGATGGTTGGTGCCGCAATCCCGGCGCTGCCGGACCACGACCAGACGGAAACCGGAACCCCGCCCGGCCTTGACGCCCCCCGCGCCATCGACCCCGCGCTCTTCCGCCTGGCCGTCAGGCGGGTGGTGGTCGACCCGGGGCACGGAGGCAGCGACCCCGGTGCGATGATGCGCGGCATGCGCGAGAAGGAGATTACGCTGGACATCGCGCGTCGCGTCGCCGCGGTACTCCGGGCGGACGCGTTTGAGGTCTTGATGACGCGCGAGGGGGATGAGACCCTGACCCTCCAGGAGCGCGTCCAAGCCGCCAACTCTGCCGGAGGCGACGTTTTCCTCTCGATACACGTCAACTCCATCCCGGAACCCCTGCGGCGCGGTGTGGAGACCTACGTCCTCGGCCCCACAAGCGACCCCCACGTCGAGAGGCTCGCCGGCGCCGAAAACTCCGGCTCCGGCTACTCGCTGTCCGACTTCCGCAGACTCCTCGAGGGCGTTTACGTGGATGTGCGGCACGACGAGTCGCGCCGGTTCGCCCAGGCAATGCAGGGAAGGATGTTTGCCGCGCTGCGCCGCGTTAACCCGGACCTCGAGGACCGAAGCGTGAAGCAGGCGCCGTTCGTCGTCCTGGTCGGAACTGAGATGCCGGCCGTGCTGACCGAGGTTTCGTGCATCTCCAACGAGGAGGATGCACGGCTGCTGAGGCAAAACGACTACCGTCAGAAGATCGCCGAGGCCCTTGCGGCGGGCGTTCGGACCTATGCCGCCGCGCGCGGGTTGGGTGCAACGGTCGCAAACCGGGGACCGGGGGGCATGTGAGACCATCGAAAGGTTGGGCATGACCGTGACCAAGGACAAAAACAGCGTTCTCCACCTGGGGATCGACCTCGGGACTTCGCGCAGTTCGGTCTCGGCCTCCAACGGCGAGCGCCACGTGGTTGACAGCTACATCGGCTGGCCGGTGGACATGGTCGCCCGCAAGCTGGTCAAGAAGCCCGTGATGTTCGGCCAGGAGGCTTTGGAGAACCGTCCGATGCTGGACCTCCACCGGCCCCTCGAGCGCGGGCTCATCAAGGAGGGCTCCGAAAAGGACGAGCTCGCCGTCCGGGAACTGATCCGCCACATGATATCGCTCACCAAGCCGCATGACGGCCAGAAGGTTCTCGCGGTGGTCGGCGTCCCGGCGGAGGCGTTGCGGGTCTCTCGGCAGCACCTTCGCAACTCCGTCAAAGGAGTGGCGGATTCGCTCATGATCGTCTCGGAGCCATTCGCGGTGGCCTACGGGATGAACGCGCTGCTGCACACAATGATCATCGACATCGGCGCCGGGACCACCGACTTTTGCGTGATGAAGGGCCGCTACCCCACCGACGAGGATCAGCGAACGCTCACCAACGCGGGGGACTCGGTGGACGACCAGCTCGCGACCATGATCAGGACGCGCGTGCCCGACGCGCAATTCTCGATCCACATGGTGCGCGGGTGGAAGGAGAAGTGGAGCTTCATTGGAGAGCCCAGCGGCGTGGTGGAGGTGACCGTGCCGGTGGGCGGAAAACCGACCAACATCGACATCACCACCGAGATGCGGCGGGCGTGCGAGAGCCTGCTCCCGCCCATTACCGAGACCACGCTCGACCTGATCTCGCGCGTCGAGCCCGAGTACCAGGAAACGGTACGCCACAACATCATCCTCGCCGGCGGCGGGTCGCAGATCCCGCGGCTTGCGCAGGCATTGGAGGCGGCGCTCAAGGACGTCGGCGGCGGGCGCGTCACGCCCGTCGACGACTACGTCTTCGTAGGCTCCAACGGCAGCCTCGCGATCGCTCTCGACGCCCCGGAGTCGGACTGGGAGAAGCTGCCGGGATGAGGACGCTGCGGCTGGAACGGAGGCGGGCTACCCCATGAACATAGGCGGCGCAAAAGTCGCTCTCGTCTCGGAGGTTCTCGACCGCCTGCTCGACGAGTACGGGGGCGAGTCCGCCCGGCGCTCGGTGCTCTTCCAGGCGGCGCTCCAGATATGCGCTGACGAGTCCAGGCGCGTCAAACAAGGCCAACCGCCAGCACCCCTCGAGGTCCTGGTGAAGCGGGCTCGGACCGTCCTCGACGCGCCTCAGGCGCAGCCGCCGGTGGGGATGGCGTCCGCGCCGACCACCCGGGCAGCGCCGCCCATCCAGGACGCGTTTCCCCCCATGCCTCCGGAGCAGCCCATCGCCTCCATGCCGGCGGCGGAGGAGCCGCCGATTGACGTACCGGAGCTCTTCGTGGACGAGGGTACCTACGAGGACATGGAGCGACCCCGCAGGCGTCTCCCCATCCCAATCCTGCTCGGGGTCCTCGCCCTGTTGGCGGTGGCAGCGGGCACGTTCTTCCTCTATTCGCGCTACGAGAAGGGAAGCTCTGAGACCGGTCCATCTCGCATAGCCGAGTCGTACCCGCCACCGAAGGGTGCCCCGGCAGAGTCGCAGAGCCCGGGTGGGACGCTGGCGCAGGCCCCGGAGGTGGCGCCCACACCGGTCGAAGCCGCCCGGGCGCCTGAGCCCACGGCGGTTCCCACCAGAGCCCTTCCCGAGCCAGTGGAGCCGCGCGTCCTCCGGGAGTCGACCCGTGCGGGCCGACCGCCAGGGGGCACGCGCTGGGAGGGCGTCCAGGTCATGACCTCCCCCGACTGGGCCGAGCGCGCTCCGATCTACGTCATTCACTTCTCGTCGTACAGGGATCGTGAGAGGGCGCGGCGGGACGCGGTTCAGGTCGGCCGGCGTTTCGGCCGCCCGGCATATGCGGCGCAGGTCGACCTTCCGAGCGGGGTTTGGTACCGCGTTGTGCTGGGCGACTTCGCGACCGTCGAACAGGCCCGCGCCTTTCACGCCGAGCTGGTCGCGAGAAGGACCCCCGATCTCGGCGGCGTCTACCGGCTCACCGCGCCCTAGTCCCGGCGAGGCCAGGCGGATTGGCGACACCCTCGCTGCTGGTATCCTCGCGCCATGCGTAAGGCGATCATCGCCTTGGCCGTCCTCGCGGCCCTCGGGACGGCCGCTTATTGGGGCGTCCGGCGGGTCGTTCCGGGCGAGGCTGCCTGGAACCGGCACACGGGTGTGCTGCTGGTCGCGGGAACCGGCACATCGTTCGTGCCGGCCTGGCGGTGGCAGCCGGAGTGGTCCTCGAAGATTGTGGGCGAGGTGGCCTCCGTTGCGCGTGGGGGGGCCCGCGTCACCGTCGCGGTCAACGTCAGCTTCCCGACCGGGAGGCACGCGCTGGCGCCGGGCGCCGATCCCGCGGGCGGCCTGACCACTGCCATCGCGAACGCGGTCCGAGGGCAGATCGAGGCGCTCTCCCCGCGCTGCCTCGCCGGGATCGGCCTCGCGAACTGCCCGGACGCTCCTGAGGGCGCTCTCGGCCGGACGGTCGCGGAGCGGTTGCACGTTGCTCCCGAGATGGTCTCAGCGCAGATCAGGCTCGACCCTGCGGAGCTCGCCGCGGTGAGGGTCTCCGTACTGAGGGAGCTGGTGGGCAGGCCTTCCCGCCGGGTGCTGCTGGTTGGGTGGGACGGTGCCGACTGGGAGATCCTCGAGCCACTCGTCCGCAAGCGGATGATGCCCAACCTGGCGCGCCTGATGGCGGAGGGGAGCTGGGGTGGGCTTGCCTCAATAACACCGCTGCTCTCGCCCCTGATCTGGACGAGCATGGCTACCGGCGTGGGACCGGAGGAACACGGGATTCTGGACTTCGTGGAGGTGGACCCCGGCAGTGGCGCCAAGGTGCCAATCACCGGGCGGCAGCGCCGTGTGCCCGCGCTCTGGAACCTTGCATCGGCGGCAGGGCTCTCGGTGATCGTCTCGGGGTGGTGGGCAAGTTGGCCGGCCGAGCCGGTGAACGGCGTGCTGATCTCCGACCGGCTGTTCTTCCTGCTCTCCGATGCCGTGGCCGAAGGTCCCCCAGGCACCGTTGTCTTCCCGCCGGCCCGCGAACCCGAGTTCCGGACGCTGGCCGAGCGCGCCGAGAGGGAGACCGACGAGAAGGTGGTGCGGGCGCTGCTGCCGGTCGGCGCCGAGGCCTACCGGAAAGCGATCGAGGCCCGCCGCGGCATGCAGGACCCCATCGACGGCTTTCGACGCATCATGGTGGGCACCCGCACCTACTTCGGGGCGGCGCTCCAGGCCGCCGAGTCGACGAACCCGCCTGCGGACCTCACCATGGTGTACGCGATCGGGACCGACGAGATCGGGCACCTCCTCGCCCCTTACCTTCCGCCGCCGCTTGCGGGCGCCGATCCCGCTTTCTCGCAGACTGCGGCAATCGGAGTGGAGCGCTACTTCTCGGTCGTGGACCGCTGGCTCGGCCGGCTGCTCGAGACGTGTCCCGAGCGCGAGTGCGCCGTGCTGCTGGTCTCCGACCACGGCTTCAAGTGGGGCGCCGACCGCCCCCGCGAGTTCTCGGGAACCGCGGCGGCCACCGCGGCACTGTGGCACCGCCCCACAGGGGTCTTCGTACTGGCAGGCAAGGGAGTCGCGCGGCTCGGAAAGGTCGCCGAGGCGCCGTCGGTCTACGACGTGGCGCCCACCGTGGCCGCGCTTCTGGGCCTGCCGCCGGGAACAGGCTGGCGCGGCAAGCCGCTGCCGGGCTGCCCCGTTCCGGCCCTCCAGCCCGTTGACTGGCTCGCGGCTGTGCCGCCAGACAGCTACCGCCCGGTGGCGCCCACCGCCATGGCATCCCCCGAGTACGTGAAGCAGCTGAAGGCGCTCGGCTACATGGAGACGGGTGAGGGAACCGGCCAGGGCGAGCAGGCGACCGAGGGAGAGCTCAACAACCTCGGGCTCGTGCATGTCGCGGCCAAGCGCTACGCGGAGGCAGAGAAGGCATTCAGGGGCGCGATCGAACGCAACCCTTCCTACGCGTCCCCACACTACAACCTGCGCCGACTCTACTTCGAAACCGGGCGGTACGACGAAGCGGACGCCGAGCTGTGGCGTGCCGTGGACTTGAAGCTGCGCGACTCGGCGGGCGCGGTGGACAGGGCCGCCAGCGACTACGAGGCCCACGGCTCCCCGGACCGGGCCGCGGCCCTGCTCGCCGAGGCCACACGCCGCTTCCCCGGCGACGCGCGCCTCACGGTGCACCGGCTTGCGGTCCTGGTGGGGATCGGGCGGTGCGCCGAGGCGACCGGCGAAGGTCGTGAAGCGGCCAACAGGTTCCCCTCGGACGCCCGTGTGCAGGCGTTCTTCGGGCTCTCGGCGGCGTGCGCAGGGGACACCGCGACAGCGAAGCGGGCGCTCCAGCGCTCTCTGGAGCTCAACCCCAACCAGCCGGAGATACGGCAGGCGCTGGAGGCACTCTCCGATGGCGACTAGAAGGACGGAGCTTGCCGGTGCGCTTCTGACCGCGTTCGTCGTGGCATCCTGCGGCGGCGGCCCGCCACCCTCGCACCGGGACGTGACCCTTCGCCTCGGCCACTTCCCCAACGTCACCCACGCCCAGGCGCTCATCGGACGCGCAACCGGCGATCTCGAGAGGACGGTCGCGGTGCCGGTCCGGTGGACGCAGTTCAACGCAGGTCCCTCGGCGGTCGAAGCACTGTTCGCATCGGCGATAGACGCCGTCTACGTCGGGCCCAACCCGGCCATCAACGGCCACATCAGATCGCGGGGCGAGAGCTTCGCGATCGTCGCCGGCGCCGCGGCCGGCGGTGCCGCGCTGGTGGTGCGGGGCGACGTCCACATCGCTTCGGATGCCGACTTCCACGGCAAGGTGGTCGCGACCCCCCAGCTCGCGAACACTCAGGACGTCGCCGCCCGACTGTGGTTCGCGGAGCGGGGCCTGGTCTCCCGGGACAAGGGGGGCGACCTGACGATCCTGCCGCTGGCCAACCCCGATCAGCTCCTGATGTTCGCAAAGCGCGAGATCGACGCGGCCTGGACCGTGGAGCCATGGGTTTCGCGCCTCGAGTTGGAGGGGGGCGGCCGTGTGTACCTGGAGGAGAAGGACCTGTGGCCGGGCGGGCGCTACCCGACGGCCGTCCTTGTCGTGCGCCGCGAATTCCTCCGCAATCACCCCGAAGTGGTGAAAAAGCTCCTCACCGCGCACGTGGAGGCAACGCAGAGGCTGAACGCAGACACGGAGGCCGCGGCGCTTCTGATCTCCGAGGAGATCAAGCGGGAGACCTCCGCCGCGATGCCGCTGCCGATCGTTCGCTCGGCCCTGAGGCGGGTGGAGTTCTCCTGGGAGCCGCTGCCGAAGGCGCTCGCGAAGTCGGCCGCCGACGCCCACCGGGTCGGGTTCCTGCCGAGCGCCCCCGACCTCTCGGGGATCTGGGAGCTCGGCCCGCTGCGGGAGGTTCTGCGCGAGAAGGGGCTGCCCCCTCCTGCCGAACCCGTCGAGGGTATGCCGCGATGACCAGCGCGCGGCCGTTCGTGCCGGGAGCCGAGGCGGTCCCGACTGCGGCGCCGGCCAGGATCACCATGGTCGGGGTCACCAAGACCTTCGTCACCCCTCGCGCCCGTGTTGACGCCCTCGGGCCCGTGAGCCTCGAGGTCGCGGAGGGCGAGTTCGTGGTCCTCGCGGGTCCGTCCGGCTGCGGGAAGACCACGCTGCTGAACCTCATCGCGGGGTTCGAGCCACCCAGCGACGGGGAGATCCTCGTGGACGGGAAGCCTGTAACCGGCCCCGGCCCCGACCGCGTGATGATCTTCCAGGAGCCGGCCCTGTTCCCGTGGCTCAACGTCCTGGACAACGTGGCGTTTGGGCTGCGCCAACACGCGCACCTCTCCGCCGCCGAGCGGCGCGCCATCGCGGAACACCAACTCGAACTCGTGCACCTGGAGGGTTTCGCGCGGGCGTTCGTGCACGAGCTGTCGGGCGGAATGAAGCAGCGGGCCGCCCTCGCCAGGGCGCTCGCGACGGCACCCCGCGCCCTGCTGTGCGACGAGCCTTTCGGCTCGCTCGATGCCCTCACCCGCGAGCGGCTGTACGCGGAGATCCAGGAGCTCCACTCCCGTACCCGGAGGACCGTCCTGTTCGTCACGCACAACACCCGCGAGGCCGCGTGCCTGGCCGACCGGGTGCTGGTGCTCACCGCCCGCCCGGCGCGCATCAAGCGGGTGATCACAGTGGACCTCCCACGGCCGCGGGACTTCTACGACGCACGGGTGAGCGTGCTGGCGGGGCGGATCCTGGCGGAGCTGCGCAGTGAGATCACCGAGAACCGGGGAAGGAACGATGAGCGAGACCAAGCAGGCGATTAGGAACATCTCGGTGCTGGCGGCGTTCCTCGCCGCCGTGCTCCTCCTCTGGCAGGCCGTCTCGAGCCTCGCTCTGCTGCCGAGCTATGCCTTCCCCTCCCCCGTCCAAGTCGGCGGCCGCCTGGCCGAGCTCGCCGTTGACGGCTCGCTGTGGCCGAGCGTCAGGGCCTCCCTCGTGCGCATGGCCCTGGGTTTCTCCGTATCGGCGGCGCTTGGCCTCCTGCTCGGATTGGCCATGGGCATGAGTGAGACCGTCAGCACCTGCCTGAGGTCGGTGTTCCTGGGGCTCCAGACGCTGCCCTCTGCGGCCTGGGTGCCGATCTCGCTGCTCGTGTTCGGGCTCTCCGACACCGCCATCTACTTCGTGATCGTTATGAGCTCCACGACCGCGATGGCGATCGCTACCGCGGACGGGATCTCCCACATTCCACCCGTCCTGCTGCGGGCCGCGCAGACCCTCGGCACGACTCGGCGCGCAATGAGCACCCGGGTGGTCCTGCCCGCGGCGTTGCCCAGCATCGTGACCGGGATCAAGCTGGGGTGGACCCTGGGGTGGCACGGCGTCGTCTCGGCGGAGCTCATCAAGTCCAGCGTCGGGCTCGGTTTCCTGCTGCACGCAGGGAGAGAGCTGAACGACGCCGCCCAGGTGATCGGCGTCATGCTGGTAACGGTCTTCATCGGTCTCACCCTGGACCGCCTGCTTTTCGCCGCCGTCGAGAGGCGGGTCCGCACCCGGTGGGGGTTCGCACCGGCAGTCACCCGCGCGTGATCCCGCGCCAGAGATGCGGTATCATCTGCCGGGGGTTGAAGCATGGACTATCTCTCCCGTATGGAGAGCGACAGCATTTACGTCATCCGCGAGGCGTTCAACCGGTACTCGCGGCTGGCGATGCTGTGGTCGATGGGCAAGGACTCGACCGCGCTGTTGTGGATGGTCCGGAGGGCGTTCTTCGGAAGGGTCCCCTTCCCCGTCATCCACATCGACACCAGTTACAAGTTTCCCGAGATCTACGCCTTCCGCGACCGCCTCGCCAAGGAGTTCGATCTCGACCTGCGCGTCGCGCGCAACGAGGACGCACTGGCCGGTGGAATGGGACCGACGAAGATCGACAAGTTCGCCTGCTGTAACGCGCTGAAGACCAACGCGCTCAAGCAGGCGATCGCCAAGATGGGGTTTGAGGCACTGCTCCTCGGCATCCGGCGCGATGAGCACGGTGTGCGGGCCAAGGAGCGCTACTTCTCGCCGCGCAGCCAGGATTTCACCTGGAACGTGGGCAGCCAGCCACCCGAGCTGTGGGACCTCTACGCCTCGGTGGACGAGGCCGCTCACGACCGCATCCACCCACTGCTCCACATGACCGAGCTGGACATCTGGCGCTACGTTCGGCGCGAGGGCGTGCCGGTCAACCCTCTTTACCTTGCCAAGGAAGGAAAGCGCTACCGCAGCATCGGGTGCGCGCCATGCTGCATGCCGATCGCCTCCAACGCCACCACTGTGGACGAGATCATCGCCGAGCTCGAGGCGTCGCACGAGCCCGAACGGGCGGGGCGGGCACAGGACAAAGAGGCCGCGTTCACGATGCAGAAGCTTCGCTCCCTGGGGTACATGTAGCGATGGGCGTTAGCAACCGAGCAGACGAGAAGCCGGTCCTGCGCATTGCCATGGTCGGCCACGTCGACCACGGCAAGTCCACACTGATCGGGCGGATCCGGCACGAGCTCTCGGCGCTCCCGGGAACCTCCGCCGTGGACCCCTCGATCGCCGGGAACTGGGCCTACGTCGTTGACCAGCTCCAGGAGGAGCGCGAGCGGGAGATGACAATCGACACCACCCAGACGTTCCTGGAAACGCCGGCCTGCCGCCTGGTTTTCATCGACGTGCCTGGCCACCAGGAGCTCATCCACAACATGATCACCGGCGCCACCCGCGCGGACGCCGCGGTTCTCGTGCTGGCCGCCGACGAGGGCGTGCGCGTGCAGACGAGGCGTCATGCTCTCCTGCTCTCCATGCTCGGCATCCATACGGTGATCGTGGCCGTCAACAAGATGGACCTGGCAGAGCGTTCCGAGCCGGCGTTCCGCGTGCTCGAGGAAGCGATCCTCGCCGAGCTGCGTGCGGTCGGGATTTCGTCCTCCGCGACGATCCCGGTTGTGGCCAGGGACGGTGACAACGTTGTAACGCGATCACCCACGATGCCGTGGTTCACGGGGCCCTCCGTCATGGAGGCACTGGGCGAAGTCGAGCCGGCGTCCGCTGTGTTCGACGCGGTGCGACTCCCTGTGCAGGACGTCTACAGGCACGATGTGCCCACCGTGGTGGGCAGGCTGCTCTCCGGCACGATCGCGGAGGGCGATGCCTTGACGATCTTCCCCTCCGGGGGTGCGGCCACCGTGACGGCGATCCGGCGCTTCCCCGAGAACCACGCCGCCGCCGAGGCGGGCGAGTCCGTCGGTCTGGTCCTCGAGGGCGCGTTACCCGAACGCGGAAACGTGCTGGCGCCGGCCAGCGACCCGCCGCGGACCGCTCGTGAGTTTGCCGGCCGCGTTTTCTGGCTGGCGAGCGAGCCCCTGGCGGTCGGCGAGGAGCTGTCACTGCGGTGCGGCACACAGTCGGTCGCGGCCCGCATCGAGGAAGTCAGCGAGAAGCTGGACACGGCCACCCTCGATCCGCTGCCCCCTGCACAAAGTCTGGCGATCATGGAGCTTGGCACGGTGCGAATCTCCGCCGCCACGCCAGTCGTAATGGAGCCGTTTGTACGCCTGCCCGGGCTCGGACGCTTCGTGCTGGAGCGCGCCGGCCGGCCGTCGGGTTTCGGAATTCTTCCGTGACGCGCTAGCGGAACAGGCACGAGCGAGGAAACCGAGAGCAATGTTCAACCTAGGCTACATAGACCCCGGTTCCCTGTACACGGTGAGCACCGGTCTCGCTGCAATCGTCGGCGTCATGCTTTCGGCACTGGCCGTGGTGGCGGTGTTCTTCCGGCGGATCTGGGATCTCGTCAGGCGTCACTGGGTCACGGTGGCGGTCGTTCTTGGGGTCGCCGTCGTTGGGGGCGCCGTCGCGCTGCTCGGCGGCAGGCACGGGGGCAGGAGCGCAATGGCAACAAACGCGAGCACAAAACGAATGATCGTCATCGGCCTCGACGGGCTCTCACCCGAGATCATCGAGCCGATGATGGCCGCCGGCAAGCTTCCGAATTTCCGGCGCCTCCAGCAGAAGGGCTCCTACTCCCGCCTCGGTACCACCAACCCGCCGGAGTCACCGGTGGCGTGGGCCAGCTTTGCCACCGGTCGCAACCCCGGCAAGCACGGGGTCTACGATTTCATCCGCCGCAACCCTTCGAGCTACCTGCCGGATCTCTCCCTGACGCGGCTCGAGGGCAACCGCTCGCTCCCGGTTCGCAGGGGCAAGGCGTTCTGGCAGTACGGTCGCGAGACCGGCGTACCGATGACCATCCTCGCGTGCCCGGTGACGTTTCCGCCCGATGAGATCAATGGCAAGATGCTCTCCGGGATGGGCGTGCCCGACCTGCTCGGCACCCAGGGCATGTTCTCCTACTACACCACCGCTCCGGAAACCGTCACGGGCGACACCGGCGGCGAGGTGTACGTGGTGCCGGAGGCCAACCCTCTCGAGCTGGAGCTTCTGGGTCCCCAAAAACAGGGCCTCACGGGCAAGATCGAGCGTCTCTCCACGACGTTCCAGGTGAGGGTGAGCGCCGATCGCACGGTGGCGACCATCTCTCTCCAGGGCAAGGAACTCACCCTGGGCGTCGGCGAGTGGAGCCCATGGACGGAGGTGCAGTTCAAAGTTGGGCCGATGAGCAGGATGAACGGCATCCTGCAGTTCAACCTCGTCGCGCTGAAGCCCCACCTCAGGCTCTACGCAAGTCCCATCTGCATCGATCCGCGCAAGCCCTGGTTCCCGATCTCCTACCCTGAGGGCTACGGCAAGGAGCTGGCCAACGACCTCGGCCTCTTCTCCACCCGAGGCATGCCCTTCGACACTTGGGCGCTCAACGAGGGACGGGTATCCGAGGAGGCTTTCCGCGAGCACGCAATCGGGCTTTACGACGAGCGCCTCAAGCTGATGGAACACGAGTTGAAGCGCTTCGATCGCGGCGTCTTCTTCTGCTACTTCGAGTACCCCGACATCGTCCAGCACATGTACTGGCGCTTCATCGACCCCAAGCACCCGCTCTATGAGGCTGACGCACCAGAACAGCTGAAAGGCATGATCGAGGACTGCTACCGCAAGATGGACCACATCGTCGGGGTTGCGCTGGACGCCGCCCGCGATGGGGATGCGCTCATCGTGCTCTCCGACCACGGGTTCACCACCTTCCGCCGGGCCGCCCACGTCGACTCATGGCTGCGAGACAACGGCTACCTGATCCTTAAGGGTGGCGTGCAAGCGGGCGGGCCGTTGTTCCAGGACGTTGACTGGTCGAAGACGCGCGCCTACGCTCTCGGTTTCGGCGGCATCTACATCAACACCCGGGGTCGCGAGCCCGAAGGCATCGTGGCGCCGGACGAGAGCCGTGAAGCGCTCAAGCGGGAAATCGCCGAGAAACTCAAGGGCTGGTTGGACCCTGACAACGGCGCTCAAATGATCCACGCCGTCTACCTCAACCAGGACATCTTCAAGGGGCCGGAGGCCCACCTCGCCCCCGACCTCTACATCGGGTTCAACACCGGATACGGCGCTTCCTGGCAGACTGCGCTTGGTGCCTCGCCCAGGGGTCTCGCCGAGAACAACCTGAAGAAGTGGAGCGGCACACACCTGGTGGATCCGTCGCTCGTGCCAGGCGTGCTTTTCTGTAACCGCCGCGTCACAGTCTCCGATCCGACTCTCTACGACTTTGCCCCGACCATCCTGCGTTTCATGGGTTTCAACGACAAACAGCTTTCCACCCAGGATCTGGACGGCAGACCGCTGTTCTGAACGAGCCCGGTAGCGACCAGGCTCTGCGACGAGACGGGTGCCACCAGCCCGCCATCTGCGAGGCCCTCGTTGCCTTAAGCGTCGGGACGTACTAAAGTTCTACGTGGAGGCCGAGGACTTGGACAAGGACCAATCCGGGAGTCCAGCCCAGCAGCCCGGCGCGCGGTCTACGACGGCGGACTTCTCCCAGCCAAGCGTTTCCGCGGCAAAGAACTTCATAGCGACGGGGGAGTACCGCAGGGCACGACTCATGCTGGAGGACCTGGCCAAGAATGCCCCCGATGCGGAGTCGCTCCTCCTGCTCGCCCAGCTCGAGCTCGACAACCCCAAGCGCCACACGAGCGCCCTCGAACACCTGCGGCTGGCAGTGGCGATGGCGCCGCAGAATACCGAGGCATGGCTGACCCTGGCCAACTACTGGAGCCTGCGGGGCCAGTCAGAAAAGCAGCGGCGTTGCCTGGAAAAGATCCTCGCGTACGAGCCGGGCAACCGCGACGTGCGCGATGCCCTCGAGCTGCTTCTCAGCAAAAGGTGACCCCACCCCGCTGTCCCCCGCCTGGAGGGAGGAACGATGTCGGCTGACGGTTTCTGGCTGGAGGAGTTCCCGGTTGCAGTCACGGTGACGGACGCCCAGGGCACGATACTCACGATGAACGCTCGCTCCCGGACGAGCTTCGAGGACGACGGTGGGGCGGCGCTGATCGGCACGAGCGTATTCGACTGTCACCCCGAGCCGGCGCGAACGAAGACCGTCAGGCTATTCGAGGGCCGCGCGCCGAATCACTATACGGTCCGCAAGAACGGGCAGCGGAAGATCATCCACCAGATCCCCTGGTACCGTGACGGCGCCTTCGCCGGCTTCGTCGAGATCTCGATCCCGATTCCAGACTCGCTGCCGCACTTCGACCGCGACAAAGCGGCAACGGATGATTAACGGCCCGCCCCGAAAGTCGTGGCCAGGCTGGCCTTTGCCCCGTATGCTCCTCGAACCAAGCAAAGCGCCCCCGCAACGGCAGGGCGCTGTTTCAGGGCGTGTAGCCCGCATCGCAGAGATTGGGCCAGATGCAAGGAGGGCGAGGCCGCCGCACCGGAGTGTCGCCGGAGGCTACATGAGGACGGGCGAGCCGGGATTTACTCCCGGCGAGCGGGGGGCACGGGGGGTCGAGAGCGTCCGGGTGGCCTGGCGGCGCGGACGCGGGACCCCCCGCCTCGACCGCAGCGCTGAAGCCCGACGCCGCAGATGGTCCGATATCTGCGGTGCACCTCGTCAGTGGGTCGTATCTTCCTGGTGCAGCAGGTACCGCTTAATCTTCATGCTCGTCGTCTTCTCGAACTCGCTGTCCTTGATGCGTACCCTGCGGATCTGCTTGTACAGGGGGAGCCTCCGGTTAAGCGCCCGGACCTCCTGGTTGACCACGTCCTCGATCCACTCTCTCGTGAGCTGGTTCCGGGTCTTCTCGGCGTGCTCCAGAAACGTTTCCGCGTTGGGGACGACCATCACGCAGATCTCCTCGTCGCCGTTGGCACTCTTCGCGCCGTAGACCGCGGATTCCAACACAAACGGGATCGCGTTGACCTGGTCCTCGAGCTCCTCGGGGAAGACATTCTTCCCGTTCGACGCGACGATTACGTTCTTCTTTCGGCCCGAGATGTGGAGGAACCCGTCGGCATCGAAGTGGCCGTAGTCGCCGGTTGAGAACCAGCCGTCCTTGAGGACCTGACGCGTGGCCTCCTCGTTCTTGTAGTAGCCCAGCATCACCGAGGGCCCGCTCACCACGATCTCCCCGCGCCCCTCCTCGTCAGGGTCCACGATGCGGACCTCCAGACCCGGCAGCACGAGCCCGGCCGCGTCGTCCCTGAACTTGCGCAGGCGGTTGAGCGCGACGATCGGGGCGGTCTCGGTCAGCCCGTACCCCTGGATGAACGTGAAACCGAGAGAGCGCATCCCGCGTCCGACCTCCGGGCTCGGCGAGGCCGCCCCCACGATGAGAATTCTGAGTGCGCCCCCGAACTTTTCGTGCACCGCGTGGAACAGCTTCTTGCGCACACCTCCCACCCCGAGAGCCTCGGCGAAGCTCGCCACGCCGGACATCGGCTTGATCAGCAGCGATGCGATTCGCTTCTCTTCGATCGCCGCGACGATCCGCTTGTACATCTTGTCGTAGAGGAGCGGAACGCCGAGCAGGATCGTGGCCCGCACCCTCTGCAGGTCCTCGAGCACGGTCTTCAGCGAGCGGGCGTAGTGGATCGAGGCGCCCACCGTCAGGGGGCAGAGCTGTCCGCACGTGCACTCGTAGGTGTGGTGGATCGGCAGCACGGACAGGAATCGGTCCTCCGGGACGAGCTCGATCATGCTCAGCATGGCCATCAGGTTGGAGGCGATGTTGCGCTGCGAGAGCATCACGCCCTTCGCCCGCCCCATGGAGCCCGAGGTGAACACGATGGCGGCTACCTCCTCAGGGTCGACCGCCGGGAACGGGTCTTCTCCCTCCTCGATCCGCTCGGCGGCGATCAGCTCCGTCATCGAGTGGACCTTGCCGTCCCTCGCCGGGAGGTCCATGTCCACGAAGATCTTCAAACCCTTCACGGCGTGGGCGAGGGTGAGGATGGCGTCGCGGTGGCTCTCCGAGAAAACGACGCCCTTGGCGTCCGAGGCGTGAAGGATCGTGAGGATTTCGTTCTCCCTCAGGCTCTTGTCGATCGGCACCACCACGAAGTTGAAGGTGATGGCCGCCAGGTACGCGATCGTCCACTGCACCCTGTTCTCGCCGATCACCGCAATGTGGTCGCGCTCCTCGAGCCCGATGCGGCGTAGTGCCCGGCCGAAGGCGACCACGTGCTCGAGGAGTTCCCGGTAGGTGACCCGCGGGATCGGGCTCTCGTTCAGGTCCTCCAGCGCCAGCTTGCCCGAGTGCCGCGCCGCCGAGCCGCGCACCATGTCCTGAAGCGAGCTCAGCTGCGGCACCGGATAGAGAGGGTAGGTCTCATTGGGGGTCCTCATTGGCACCTCCGTTGCTTCGTCTCAGATTGGTGCCCCGCAGGCTAGCACAGATATGCATTACCGGCCAAAAAGAAAAGGGGGCCCGAGGGCCCCCCATCGTTGCACATGGATCGATCTAGAAATCGAACCGAAGCGCGAACTGGTAGGTGCGCGTGTAGTTCGTGGGGCTGGTGGACCCGAACGTCGCAACGGGCGTCTGGCCGTTGCCCCACGTCGAGGTCGTGGAGTTGCTGTAGTAGTTGGGGTCGTTGACGCAGTTGAAGCACTCGACGATCAGCGACACCTTGGCGGGATTGATGTTGAAAGCCTTCATCAGCCGCAGGTCGATCGTCGAGAAGATCGGCCAGCGGTAACTGTTTCGCGCAAGGTGAACGCCGTCGATCGTCGGGCGGTCGTTGAAGAAGTTGTCCTGGTTGACGTCGGTGCTCGTGACCGGCGTGTAGGGGAATCCGCTCGCGTACCGCCACACGCCCGATGCGCTGAGCCCCCACCACGGGGTGTTCCAAACGCCGTTGAGGGCGATCTTCAAGCGCTGGTCGCGCCTCGAGTACCCCCACTGGTTGGCCCGGTTGTTGACGTCCTCGAACTGCGCGCCGGCGTAGTTGCGCTCGTTGTCGTCGATGTCCTTGTCCTTCGACCAGGTCACCGACAGGAACCCGAACAGACGCTCGGTGAAGCGGCGGTGCGCCGTCATCGTGATACCCGTGTACTCGGAGTAGGCGTCCGCCATGTTAACGATGACCTTGCCGTAGTTCGAGTTCGGACGCGTCTTGGAGTATACCGGCATGCCGTTGACAGTCGATTTCTTCGGCTGCCCGGTTGCCGGGTCGATGTCGTACTGCAGGTTGAAGTCGGAGAGGCGCTGGAGCTGATGCCCCTTGGCGTAGGTGACGTCGAGGGACATCGCGGTGTCCTTGAACAGCTCACGGTCGAAGCCCACGGTCACGCGGTCGGTGTACGGGTTGGTGAAGTCGGGGTTGGTGGCATAGACGTCGAGGCCCTTGAACTTCGTGGTGACGGTGCTGTAGTCGAGCGGCGCGACGCCCACGGGGTTGAAGCTCGTCCCCCACCCCGGAGCCAGCGGGTCCGTCGGGGCGCCGATCACGTTGCCCTTGCTGTCCTTCACTGCGTTGATCGTGTACCTGGCGCCGCGGGTGCCGTTCGAGGAGTAGAGCTGGGCGAACATCAGGGCGGGGGTGCGGGCCCAGTACCTTCCGGCCGACACGCGCAGCACGGTCTTGCTGTTGCCGGGGGACCACGTCAGGGCGCCACGCGGCGACCACTGGTTGTTCACGTCGGGGATGTGGCCGTTGGACTTGAACGACCCATCGGCGTTCACATCGAACGGGTTGAGAACAGCGCCGTTCGGGTTGTCGAGCTTTTCCCATCTGAGACCGAGGGAGGCCGTCAGTTTGGGTGTGACGAACCACTGATCCTGGACGAAGAGGGCCAGCTCCTTCTGGGTCATGTCGATGGTGCCGGCCTCGGCAGCCGTGACCCCGTTGAGACCGATGAACTGGTAGAACTGGCTCCACTTGCCGGCGAGTAGGTCCGCCTTGTTGAGGAACGTGTAGACCCCGCGCCAGTCGCCCTTGAACGTCTGGGTGACCGACGTGTCGTTGTAGTCGAACCCCCCCTTGAACACGTGGTCACCGTAAAGGTACGTCAGCGAGTCGGTGAGGCTCTTGCGCTCGACGGTGGAGGTGATGGGAAGGAAGTAGACAGCGCCCCAGCGGACGCTGGGGGTGGTGGTACGGACATCGGCGAGCGTCGGCGACTTGTCCTCACGCGGCGTGTACTCGGTGTATTTCTGGGCGTTGGCGTCGTTGAGCCAGTTGGTCCCGAACATCCCGGAGTAGGACGCGACAATGCCCTTGGCCCACATGTGCTCGATGCCGTTGTAGTTGGTGGTGTTCCTGGTGTCGGTATTGGTCCCGTTCTCGCCCAGGTAATCCGTGTAGTTGCCGCGCGCAGTCAGGCGATGGGACCCTGAGAACTGGTAGTCGAAGCGCCCGAAGAGCGTCCGGCCGTCCGACCCCTTCTGGAAGTTGGGGGTCGAGGACAGTGCCGGGTACTGCGCGAAGACGGCGGCATCGACGACGTACGAGTTGAGCTGGATGTCCTCGGTCGCCTTCTGGGAGTCGTACGCCGCAAAGAAGAACAACTTATCCCTGAGAATCGGCCCGCCGAGCGACGCGCCGTACTGCTTCTTGTCCTGGTCGTTGAGGCTGCTGCCGTCGGCACGAGGTGAGATGTACTTGTTGGGCTGCCAGTAGTAGAACGCCGCCCCCCGGAGTTGGTTGGTGCCGCTCTTGGTGATCACGTTGACGAAACCGCCCCCCGAGCGCCCGAACTCGACCGACGCGCCGTTGGTGATCACCGAAAACTCCTTGATCGCCTCCTGCGAGATCGAGAGCGGCGCACGGCCCTCGCCGCCGGCGGCCTGGCCGCCGAAGAAGGGGTTGTTGAAGTCCACACCGTCCACGGTGATGTTGGTGTTGATCCCGCGTTGGCCGGAGATCGAGAGACCGTTGCGTTCGGCATCGCGACGGGTCTCGGGTGTCAGCAGCACCATGTTGAGGAAGTCGCGGCCCGCGAGCGGGAGGAACTTCAACTGCTCGGTCTGCACCGTGGTGGCCGCGGTGGTCTTGGTCACCTCGACGAGGGGCAGCTCGCTGGTGACCGTGATGCTCTCGGTGGCGGTCGCGAGTTGCAGCGTGAATTCGAGCGTCGGGCTGGACCCCAGAACGAGCCTGAGGTCGGTCCTCTTGGCGCTCGCAAAACCCGAGAGGCTGCACGTGATCTCATACATGCCGGTTTCCAGGTTCACGACCCTGAAGAACCCTCTGCTGTCCGTCACCGCCTGCACGACCCGACCGGTTTCGAGGTTCTTCACCTCGACCGTTGCGCCCGGAAGAGCGCCGCCATCGGCGTCAACGACGGTTCCGGAGATGCGGGTCATGGTCACGTCGGTCTGGGCCAGGGCCGTACCGGCCAGCCCAAAGACGAGAACGGTGGCAAAGAAGGCTGCCGCCCACCTCAGTGAGAAGAACGTTGTCTTGCGCATTCGGGTCCCTCCTCCCAAAGTTGTCGCCGGGCAGTCTAGCAAAAACAGGTCCGGTTACAAGCCTTACGCAAGGGGTTGATTACCCCCGTTTGGTGTGGAAATCGTGACGCGGTCGCGAATCTCGCAGGCGACGCTCACGGCAACCCTTGGCACACAAGGGATCTGGTGTTTCGAAGGCTCGGCCTGAGGCGCCACGGTCATGCCTACCCAGCGGGCGGCCACCCCGTGGCCGGCGCGAAGCAGACTCGAAGCCCGCCGGCCGAAACCAAAGCGGGCATGGGCTCGCACCAGCGGGCGATTCGGCCCACGCCTACCTGCACGTACCTCTATACTTCAGGCCATGGACCCGGTGGTCGTCGGGGCGCTCGCGGCCTACGCCGTGGCCCTGCTCGTGGTCGGCCGGCGCGGCCGGACGAAGGCTCAGCTGGAGTATCTCCTCGCCGGGCGGAGGCTGACGACCGGCCCTTTCGTCGCCACCCTGGTTGCCACCTGGTACGGCGGCGTCCTTGGCGTGGGCGAGTACTCGTACCGGTTCGGCATCTCCAACTGGCTCGTGATGGGTGTGCCGTACTACCTGGCAGCCCTGCTTTTCGCCTTCGTTCTGGCCGGGCGGGCGCGGGCAAGCGCCGCTCTGTCGATACCGGACCAGCTCAAGGCGACCTACGGCCCCGTTGCCGGGCGCGTGGGTGCGGGCCTCGTTCTGCTCATGGCGATCCCCGCCGCCTACGTGCTGATGCTCGGCAACCTGCTGGAAATCTACCTCGGCATGCCGCTCCTCTGGGCTGTGGTGGCCGGCACGGTCTTCACGATCATCTATGTGGTGGCCGGCGGCTTCCGGTCGGTGGTAAGCACTAACGTGCTGCAGTTCGTCCTCATGTACCTGGGCTTCATCGTCGTGCTTCCGGTTGCGCTGCACCGGGCCGGTGGGTTTGCCGGCGTGTGGGCGGCGCTCCCGGCCGCCAGCAGAACCTGGGACGGTGGCCTGGGGGTGCAGGCGGTCGTCGTCTGGTACTTCATCGCGATGCAGACTCTGGTGGAGCCGACGTTCTACCAGCGCTGCTACGCGGCCGAGACCCCGGCGGTGGCCCGACGTGGCGTGCTGATCTCGGTGGGTTTCTGGGTGCTTTTCGACTTCCTGACCACCTTCACCGGACTCGCCGCCAGGGCCCTGATCCCCGACCTTGGCAATCCGGTGCTCTCGTACCCGGAGCTGGGCCGGTTGGTCCTGCCGTCTGCCGCCAACGCGCTTTTCGCCGTTGGGATGTTCGCAACCGTGATGTCAACCGCCCACTCGTACCTCTTTCTGGCCGCGGCGACCATCGGCCACGACGTCGCCCCCGAGCTGGCCGCGCGGGTGGACGAGAGGCGTTGGACGATGACCGGGATGGTGCTCGTCGGGGCGGCTGCAGTGGGCCTCGCCCTCGCCCTGCGCAGCGTCGTGGCGATCTGGCACGACGTCGGCAGCATCGTCACCTCGGCGCTGCTGCTGCCGCTGGCTCTTTCCCATGGGCCGGAGCGGGTGCGTTTCCGCGCGGGGTGGGCCGCACCCGCGATGGCGTTCACGGCGCTCGTGGCGGTGGGTTGGATCCTCGCACGGTCGGACGGCCGCTACCCGCTGGGCCTGGAGCCGATCTTCCCCGCCCTCGCGGTCTCTGCCGTGTTCTGGTTCGCCGGTCACGGGGGTCGACCCCGTGCATAACCGGCAAGCCGGCCTGTTGCCGGGCCGGCGCTATTTCTGTTCCGCCGGTTTGCCCGACAGGCGCTCCAGGTGCTGCTTGTAGAGCGGCGAGTTGGGGTCGCCGCTCTTTACGCCGATCTGGTAGGCGGTGCGGTAGCTCTCCAGCGCGACGTCGAGCTGGCCATCCTGCTCCAGCCCCTCACCGAGGCTGTCGTAGACGTTGGCGGAGTCCGGATAGCCGGCCACGTTGAAGCGGAAGAACTCGAGGGCGGTGGCCCGCTCCTGCCGCTGCAGGGCCTGGTACCCCATCTGGTTGACGACCTGTTCCGGGGGCTTCACCGTGAGGCCCAGGCGTTCCGAGACCTCCTCGTAGTGGCTCTTGAGGTCGGCCACAGTGCCGATGAAGTCTCCCGTCGCCGGGTCCCTCGCCATCCGCCACCCCTCGTAGATCATCTTGAGGCCGTAGTAGTGGCTGCGGAGCACAGTGGAGCCGTGGTCCTCGTCCTCGAGGATCATCGTGGCCCAGCGAAATCCGCTCGCCTTGTTGCCCTTGAGGACCTTCGCGAAGCGGTCGAAGGCCGTCCGGTATTGCTCCCCCTCGTCGCCCAGCGTCATGAAGAACGCTCGCTTGAGGTCGGCGCGCTCGGCGAAGAATCTCTTCCCCCGTTTGAGCATGAGATCGTCGTCCCACGCCAGCGTCGGGCTGACCGCGATGATCGCGTTGAACAGCTCCGGCCGGGCGAAAAGCGCGTGCGTTGCCAGCAGCCCTCCAAAAGAATGGCCGCAGAGGATCCGGAACGGCTCGGTGCGGTAACTCGCCTCCACGTACGGTACGAGTTCCGCGTCAATAAAATTGAGGAAGTTGTCCGCGCCACCGCTGGTGGGAAGCTGAAACGTCCTGCCGCCGAGGGTCCTCACCGGGACCTTGCTCGGTGTGAGATCCCGGTTGCGATCGGTGTTGGTGATCCCCACGATGATCACCTGTGGCATCAGACCATTGCGCGCCAGGAAGTCCACCGTGCCGCGCGTGTGGGTGAGGTGTGCGTCGCCGTCGGTGAGGTAGAGGACTGGGTAGCGTTGTTGGCCCCGGCCGTAGCCCGGCGGGGTGGAGACAAGGATCGTGCGCCCCTCGCCCAGCACCTTGGAGGCAATCGTGAGCCTCTCGCCGACGGTGATCGGCTCGCCGCCAAGCGCCGCATGACCGAGGAAAACGACAAGGGCAGCTACGGGAATGACCTTCACTACTCTCATGCCATGGCCTCCACGGGCAGGACTCGACGGGAACTGAGAGAGGGTTCGACTCACACTTGCACGGTACGTTGGGAGCGGCCTCCGGGTTGCGCCCTCGCCGCCCGTG
>Ga0154638_1065_pt3 | contig 27817 bp, 30 predicted proteins | sample Rifle2008BG13ft_FD_116067 | JGI IMG/M metagenome (GOLD analysis project Ga0154638, IMG submission 116067) | Acidobacteria bacterium RBG_13_68_16 | reverse complement strand
CTTCCCGCGCTCCACCCTCGCCAGCTTTTCGAGCTGTGCGCCCGAGAGCGGTGTGCCGTAGCCAGCAAAGTGAATCGGCGGCTCTGCAGGATTTTCGATGACGCTCCATTTCCCATCCTGGTGGTTTTGGAACACGAGCTCGTACTTCGCCCCAGACGGCACAGGGATAACGCCTCTTGCGTGCTGGACCCCGCTGCTGTCGAGCCACAGCAGCCTCACCTTGCCGGACTTCGCCTCCGCAACCACCTCTGTCGCATGGCACTCCTCACAGGTCCTGCCGCACTTCATAACGGAGTGGCTGAACTGAGGCGCGAACATCAGGAAGGTATTATTCCCCTGCGCGACGAAGGTCTGCATGTTCGCTGAGGTCGCCTTCCCGTTGGAGTTCATGAGGAACACCCAGCCTGATACGGGAACAGCAACGCGCTTGCCTGTCTTGACCAGCGTCTCGAAGTGGCAGTTGGTGCAGCTGACAACCTGGCGAACGTGGCAAGCGTTGCAGTCGAGCTTTTCGGCATGAACGGTGTGCGAGGTGGTCTGGGCGATCTTCTCGTGGCAACCTTCACATTTTGGGGTCAGCGCACCGACCTGTTTCATGGACGCGTACACGGTTCCGTTGCCGTGGACATCGCGGCCGGTGTGACAATCCATGCACTGCATCCCGGCAAGGACATGGACATCTTCATGATTTTCCAACTTATCGATCTTCATCATGGAGGCCTCGCGAGCGTGGCATTTGAGACACATCGCCTGATCCCGCGCGAACTTGGTCGAGTACGTGGCCTTGCCGTCGGCCTCTGTCTTGTGGCAGTCGTCGCACGAGGAAACGTGACAGTTCTTGCAGCTCAACTCCGAGTATGGGATGCCCGTTACGGCCTCCAGACCTCCGTTACTCTTGTCGTACCAGTAGCCCATTCCGCTGGCGGTGTAATGAAGGCTTGAGAGAAACATGCAGTCCTTCTTCTCGATCTGCTGAGGGCTGGCCACTCCCGGAAGGGACACCATCAGCAAGACGAAGATGGCGAGGTGGATGCCGAGATCCTTCTTCATAGCTTTTCCCCTTTCCCAGGGTGCGAACGGCTCGGCAAAAAGTCACGCGATTCTTCGAATTCCTTCTTCACGATTTCGTTCAAGTCGCTGGCTCGTCGTTGTCTCCTTTTGGTTGCCATGTTCGTTTCAACCGGTCAGTGCCTGCTCCAGGTCGTCGATCAGGTCATCAACGGCCTCGATGCCCACCGAGTAGCGCACCAGGCCATCGGTGATGCCCGCCTTCTCCCTCTCTTCCCGCGGGATGCCCGCGTGGGTCATCGAGGCCGGGTGCTCGATGAGGGTCTCCACGCCCCCGAGCGAGACCGCAAGGGTTGCGAGACGCACACGATTCATCAGGCGCCGGCCCGCCTCCAGCCCGCCCACGAGCTCGAAGCTGATCATGGCGCCGAAACCGCGCATCTGCTTGCGGGCGAGCTCGTGCTGGGGGTGCGAGGGCAGCCCTACGTAGCGCACCCACGCCACCTCAGGTCGTTTCTCGAGCCAGGTCGCGATGCTGTGAGCAGAGGCCTGGGCGCGATCGAGGCGCAGAGCGAGGGTCTTGAGGCCACGGTGAACGAGGAAGGCTTGGTGCGGATCCATGTTGCAGCCCGTGGCGATCATCACCGCCCGCAGTCTCCCGAGCAACGGCTTCTCCCGCGCGACGAGGATCCCCCCCACAACGTCGGCGTGGCCGTTAATGAACTTGGTCACCGAGTGGAGCACCACGTCGGCACCGAGTCGGAGGGGTTGCTGCAGGTAGGGGGAGGCGAAGGTATTGTCCACGACAAGGAGTGCGCCGTGCGCGTGGGCGATGCTTGCAGCGGCCTCGAGGTCGGTGACCTGCATGGAGGGGTTGGCGGGGGTCTCGACGTAGAGCACCTGGGTTTCCGGCCGCAGCGCCTTCTCGATGTTCTGGATCTCCGATGTGTCCACAAAGCTGGCCGTGACCCCGAAGCGCGAAAAGTGCTCCTCGAGGAGCCTCCGCGAGGGGCCGTACACAGCGGCCGTGCTCACGACGTGGGCGCCATGCCCGAGCAGGGAGATGTAGGCAGTTGAGACCGCTCCCATGCCCGAGCTCGTTGCCACCCCCCCACAGCCGCCCTCAAGCTCCGCCACGCAGTCCTCGAGTGCGCGGATTGTCGGGTTGCCGAGGCGCGTGTAGATATACCCCTCGGCCTTCCCCGCGAACCGATCAGCACCCTCCTGGGCGTCATGGAACGCGAAGGTGGAGGTTTGGTAGATGGGTGTTACGGCGCTCCCGAGCGGGTCGTGCATGGCACCCGCGTGCACAAGCTTGGTGTTGAATCCGGCATCTTTCGTGGTCATGTTCCCTTCTCCTCCTAGTGGGGCTTCGGCGGCATCGCCCCAAGGCCTCACGGCGTATTCCCCTTCTTCTGCCGCACCTTTCTGAGGTACGCGAGGTGATGCTCGGAACCTTCCCGCACCATGGCCTTGCCGCATTTCGGACACCGCTCCTCCGTGCAAGGCACGCCGGGTTTGTGGGGCTTCGTGGCTCCACAACCCAGGCATACGCAGTCTCCCGATGGTCCCATTCCATGCTGCTGTTTCATGGCCTCCTCCTTGGCACAAATGCGTTCCCGATAGCACCTGAACCCGGGCGGTTTCGCTCCGGCGTTCCTGCGCAGAACTCGCGGTCGATGGGACACCGCCCGGTGTTCTTGGCGAACTTCATGCAGCTTCCCAGGTAAACCACGTCGAGGTTGTGACCGTCGCCCACTGCGGCCAACCTGCGAATCTCCGCCCACCACGTGTGGCCTCATTTCCAGCACACCATGACCTTGGACCGGCCGGCCGGAGTCTCCACCTTCTCGACTTTCGCGAAGCACCCTTTCAAGGTCTCCTCTTCGCGGCGGAGAAAGGCGACGGCCCTTCCGGCGCCCACGAGGGTGAGGCGAAGGTAGAAGAGGGCCCTCACCACGGGGTTCGCAGGTACGTCATGTTCCATCATGAGGAAGGTCCCTCCCGGCCTCAGAACTCGGAGGATCTCCTGCAACGCCCCTTCCCGCGTCTTCCCCTTGAGCTCGTAGAAGGCATGCGAACAGGTGACCGCGTCGAACGTTTCTGCTGCAAAGGGCAGGTTGCCTGCGTCCCCTTCCACGAGATGGACATTGGGCAAGCTCCTGACCTTTGCGCTGGCGACCTTCAGCATGCCCCTGGAAAAATCCACGCCGACCACACGCCCATCTCGGCCGACTTTCTCCTTTAGGTGAGGCAGCAATGTGGCCGTGCCGGTGCAGACGTCGAGGATCGATCCTGCATCTCTCGGGGGCAGCCGGTCGGCGAGGAACTTTCTGGCCAGACCTGTCGTATCGCTCGAATGGAGGGCAACGAAGCGGTCGTAGAACCTCGAGAACCTGTCGTAGTAGGACCTTCTCAGTCGCCCCATCGGAGCCCTCTCCTGCCCGGAGTGAGTGTGCCGAGGGCCACCGGTGAGGTCATCGAACTGGGCTCATCCCGCGCGCGGCCCGACCCGACTTCGCGACCGGCTCGGATGAGGTTGGGGCCATCCCTCGGGGGACCGCGCCGGCCCCGAACCGCAAGATGGACATCCAAGGTGCCCCTGGACACGATTGTTCCTTCGCGGCACGCATGTGTGCTCCCGGGAGTCGCTACGGCTCCCCGTGGTGACCGCAATCGTGGAACCCGCCGCCTTCGCACACGCTCCCGGACGACTGCAGGCGCCCGGTAAGGTACTCCTGGACGAGTGTCTCGGGCACGCCGTCCTCGATCCCCAGCACGACCTCGATCCCGAAGCGGTCGAGAATCTGGACCGCCCGGGGTCCCATGCCTCCGGTCAGGACCGTGGTCACGCCTTGCTCCTTCAGCCACACCGGGAACGCACCTCGCTCGTGAGGCGGCGGCGCCGCGATGTGGTGGCTGGTGACAGAGCGGGTCGTCTCATCCAGGTCGAAGAGTGCAAACTGCTCTGCTCCGCCGAAATGCGAGGAGAACCGGCCGTCAATAAGTGGCACTGCGATTCTGGACATTTCTTGCGTCTCCTTTCGATCTCCGTTACAGGCCGGTGAGCGCCAACGCCGCTCCGAGAACCAGGCCTGCGATCATGTTGACTACCTTGACCTTGACGAACTCGCGCCGCGACTCGGCGAGGAGGGGCAGCATGCCGTGACCGTCCTGGACCACCGACGAGGTCGCCAGGACCGAGAACGGAACCGCCCCCTGCGCAAACAGCATCACGAACACCAGGTGCGGCCCTGATTCAGGGATCACCCCAACCAGTGCTGCGGCGAGGAGTGCCCAGCCCCGGTGCACACGCACGAAATCGGCCAGTGGGAACCCGGCCGCCTCCAGTGCCGCCATGACCACAAGCACACCGACCACCCACAGAAACAGACGCGGAACGTGGCGACGGGCCACGTGGTCGTAGAGGTGGACCTCCAGGAAGTGCTCGGGGACGGTGAGCACGATCCAAAGGGCCACGACGCCGAGCACGAGGAGCGTCACCCGCACCCAGCTCCACTCGTGCGGTCCCAAGGCGCCCAGTGCCACCGCCAGAGTGAAGAGTCCCAGCGCTACGACCAGGGTCGCCCGTTGTAGCGAGAAACGACCGAGAGCGTGGGGGCGCAGCGGCAGCCCGGCCTGCAGCTCCTCCTCGTGAACCGCGAGCCCAGTCGGGCAGCATGCCGTGGCCACTCCCAGCTGGGGGGCAAGGCGATCCACCAGAACACCAACGAGGATCCCATAGGCAAACAGCAGCGCGTTGAGCAGCAGTGCCTCGCGAGGGAACAGCGCCAGCATCACGAACGCCTCGTCGCCACTTGTGGCGATCATGTTCGCAACGATGGCGCCAAAGGAGAGGGCGCCGTGGATATAGAGACTCACCGCGGCGAACGATCCCAGGCACCCGGGTGCCACGCCCAGCGCTGAGGACGCAGCGTAGGCGGGGAACCCCTTTCGGCCAGTCAGCCGCTGCAGCGCTCCGCGGGTGGCCACGTTGAGGTACTCGACGATGAGCATCATCACGAACACGAAGCCCGTGATCAGCAACGAGTCGGCGAGTACGGCCCGCAAGTTCATACGCGTTTCCCGTGTCTGCCGCGCAGTCGATGCCCAACGCCCGACAAACCGTGCCAGAAGACATGCGTGTTCCGCAGCACACGATGAACCTGGCCAGCACGCTCCAGCACGCCGAGCGCCTTGAGGACCGCGTTGGGGTGGAGGCCGAGGCCAACGGCGATGTCGTCCACGGTGCACGGCCGCCGCCGCAGCAGGGCGAGGACGTCGTTGCTCTCCGGCGCCCGCGGGGCCGCTCCGTCCTCGTGCCGGCCCCCCCACTCTGCGATGACTTCGGCCTCGGGAGTGAACAACCGGCTCCGCTCGGCGAGGCTCTCCACCGCTACCGGCGCGGCGCGCTCGTCGAAGGTGGGGCGCACCGGGGTGTTGAGCTGGATGCGGTCGGGCGCTATGCGTTGCGCCAGGGCGGCGATCGCACGAACGCGCTCGGGTGTCTCTGTGATCCCCGCGAGCACCATCACCTCGAGCCAGATCTGCCCACGGTACTCGCGCCGGAACACGGCGAGGCCGTCGACCGCCTGCTCAAGCGTGATTCCGGGCGCCGGCCGATTGACCAACTGGAACGTCGCCTCGTCCCCCGCATCGAGGCTGGGCAGCACGATGTCGGCGCGGGCCGCCTCGGCGCGCACGTCGGCGCGGTGGAAGAGGGCACCGTTGGTGAGGAGCGCCACCGGGATTTCAGTCATCCCCTTAATCCCGGTGATCAGGGCTCCCAGCCCGGCGTACAGGGTCGGCTCGCCGGAGCCCGCCACCGTGATCACGTCTGGCGGCGGCCACAGACGTATTCGTCGCTCCACATCCGCGAGGATCTCCTCGCAAGGGAAGTAGAGCGAGCGCTCAGCGCTCAGCGTGCGGGTCGGCCCGAGCTGGCAGTAGACGCAGTCGTAGGGGCAGTACTTGAGGGGAACCACGTCGACCCCCAAGCTTGCGCCCAGCCGCCGGCTGGGCACCGGCCCGTACACATGACCGAGGGCGGTCCTCACAACACTTCCTGCTCGCTGGACTACTTCTCTGGTTCCGACCCCTCACCCTTGGAGATGTCGGGCGCCGCGGTGACGGAGGGTGCCGGCCCCCACCGGCGAGAGACCCCGGCCCAGCGACCACCCCCCCAGCAGCGCCCGCGGCCGCCGCCCGGCGGCAGCCCTCCGCGGCCCACGCCGCGAGGCGCTCCCGTTTCATCGGGAGGCGGGGCGCAGCGACCCCACCCGCCTCCGGTCCGAGGCCCATGGCCTCTCGGCCCAGTTCCGTCAAAAGCCGGCATCGTGACCTCCCTCGGGCTCCTCCGAGCCCTCTTTGTCTTTCGGGGCGGCATCGCCCACCCCGTTCCAGCGCCTTCCCCGGCAGCGACAACCCCGCCCACGCCGCCGACCCCCCCAATGAACCGGGCAGGGTATTGGCTCACTCGGACCGGTCACGACCGGGGCCTCGCCGATCATGAGGACCTTGCCTTCGACGAGCGCCTCAGTAACGGTGGCGCGAGCGCGTGTGAGGATGCGGGCAAACGTCGGGCGCGACACACCCATCTGCTCGGCTGCCGCCTCCTGATAGAGCCCCTCGAGATCGGCCAGCCGCAACGCCTCCAGGCCGTCGAGACCGAGCGTCACCAGAGGTGTTTCCCACACCGGCCGACCGATTGGCTTGAAGCCGACAGCGTCGAGGGTGCGGTCGATTCGGCGGAGGTGTGGTGGCCGTGGCATCGTGGTCGCTCCATTTCAAGCATATGCTCAAAACTTCCCGTTGTCAAGCTCGGTCGGAACCGGCGGATCACAGGCCACGCGGGGTCGGGCGGGTTCCTCCGCTGCGTCAGTCGTAGGCGAGCCGGGTGGGCTCGTCAGCCATCGTGGGGGCGAGCAGTTCGGGCCACTCGGGGCCGCGCCAGGTGGCGCACCGCTCATGGGTCAGCAGGTACTTCTGGGGGATCGGGTGCGTCCCGACGACCACCGGGATCCCGTACTTCGCCGGAATGAAGCGCCTGAAGTCCTCGACGTACGGGCACGGCGGATAGCCCACGACGAGGCCGGTCGCCAGGTGAATGACCGTCGCGCCGTTCTTTTTCATCTCCTCCGGGGCGTACTCGACGTTGCCGCCCGGGCACCCAGCGCAGGTGGTGTAGCCGACCAGCTCGACCTCCCGACCGGCGTACACCGAGAACGCTCCTTCGCGCTGGCGTAGCGCACGCAGGCACTTGCCGCCCGCGCACGCCCGGTAGCGATCGCAGATGATGATCCCGACTCGAACCGGTTCGCTCATGGCTGCCCCTTTCGTCGAGGGTGCGGCTTCCCGCACGGCCCGGCCTTGCGAGCATATGCTCTCAAACTGGTGGTGTCAACCGAGACGTGTCGTCTGGGGCGAGCACAGCGCGGCCAGGCGAAAAGAACCGCGGCCACTCGAAGGTGGCCGCTTTCTTCATCTTTCCTGGACGGGCGGGGACCAAGTCGGCGGTCCCCCTGGATTCATGGCTTCCACACCTTCCACACCTTGCCGACCAGGTCGGGGCCGGGCTTGAGGGTGGGCTTGCCCGGCTGCCGGCCGGACGGCATCACCTCGCCGTCTTGACCGCGTGCTGGAACGCCTTTACCTGCCGGACTAGCTCCTCGGGGCTGCGGCCGACCTCGGGGGTGAGCACCTCGCCGGCGCGGATCACGAAGTCGGGGTCGATGATGAAGCGGCCGCGAATGTCAACGCCAGCGTCCTCGTCGTAGATGCCGTAGACCGCACCGATCCGTCCGCCCGAGTCGTTGAGCATCGGGAACGGCCCCCGCCGGGCACCATCTTCGAGAGCTCCTCCTCCTGCCAGATCTTGTGCACGAAGCGGCTGTCCACGCTCATTGCGAGGACCTCGACGCCGAGCCTCTGGAATTCCTTGTAGATGGCGGCGGCCGCCGCCAGCTCGGTCGGTCAAACAAAGGTGAAGTCGCCCGGGTAGAAGCACAGGACGATCCACTTCCCCTTGTAGTCCGACAACCTGACGTTGTCGAAACCGCCATCGATGAAGGCGGTCGCCTCGAAGTCCACCGCTTCCCGTCCCACCCGTGCCTGCGTCATCCTCACCTCCCTGGGCGCCGGCGCCGCTTCTGCTGCCGGCGCCCCCGCCACCATCGGGCCTTTGGCGGGTTTGACACAGCCGTCCTTCTTCTCGAGCATCCAGGCCTCCTTTCCGGACCCACCGGCGACAGATGCTGCCGTCGCAAGTAGCCACCCGATCACCCCCTCGGGCAGGCTCGACGTTTGCGGTGCCAAGGCAACTGTGCCCGCGTCCGTCCCGGTGTGAGTCTACGCGTCTACAGCGTCTTCAGCATCCCTTCCGCCTCTTCGCAGGTCTTGCGGACGCCGGCCGTGGACTTGGCGAACGCCGCCTTCTCCTCGTCGGTGAGGTCGAGCTCGATCACCTTCTCGATGCCGTTCTTGCCGAGGATGCAGGGCACGCCGACGAACAACCCCTTGACGCCGTACTCGCCGTCCAGCTTCGCACACACGGGCAGGATCTTCCGCTTGTCGAAGATGATCGCCTCGGCCATCTCCAGCGCCGCCCACGCCGGCGAGACGAACGCCGAGCCGAAGCCGAGCAGGCCGACCACCTCGCCGCCGGCCTTGCGGGTGCGCTCCTCGATCTTCTTAAGCGTGTCGGCGTCGAGGAACTTCGCAACCGGGATGCCGGCGATCAGGCACGAGCTGCGCACCGGCACCATGTCGTCGCCGTGGCCGCCCAACACGATGGCGTTGACGTTCTCCACCGACACGCTTGCGGCCTCGGCCACGAAGTAGCGATAGCGCGCCGAGTCGAGCACGCCGGCCATTCCCATCAGCCTGTTCTTGGGCGGGGCGAGGCGTTTGTCGAGGGTGAAGACGATCGCGTCGAGAGGGTTCGCGATTGAGATGATCATCGCGTCTGGGCAGTGCTGTTTGATCCCCTTCGCCACGTCGAGGGTTACCTTGAGGTTGGTCGCAAGCAGCTCCTCCCGGCTGGGGAACGTGCCGTCCGGCCGGGCCTTTCGCGGCACGCCGGCCGTGTTGATGACCATCTCGGCGCCGGCCAGGGCCGAGTAGTCCTTCGACCCGACCACCTTCGTGTCGCGGGACACGACCGGGAGGCCCTCGGCGATGTCGAGGGATTTGCCGATCGAGACCGACTGTTTCTTGACCACCGCCTGGCGATCCTCGGGATCGGAGGGGTTCGGCACGGGGGCCGGGTCGCTCAAGCCGATCTCCCGCGCCAGCCGGCGTTGCGCGATCTCCTGCGCGAGCACGCCGCCGATGTAGCCGCCACCGATGACACCGATCTTCTTCAGCATGACGTTTCTCCGTTTCCGGCCTGCAGGCCCTGACCTGGTTGCAGTTAACCGCGGACTGACGGCATCACGGGTCTCGCCACCCCCCCCGACAGGCCTCCGATTCTAGCGCGTCCCGTTGCCTAGACCGTCGGCGGGGGAGCCTCCGGGATGTTGTCGCGGCGCTTCCCTTCGGTCGGCTTCTTGGCCACCGGTGCCGGGCAGTGCTCCTTGTGCAGCCGCAGGTAGTCGAGCACGAGCTCGCGCTTCATGAGCTGGATGGCCTTGGCGGGGTCCACCCCCTTCGGGCACACCCGCGAGCACTCGCCAGCGTAGTGGCAGCGCCAGGGACCCGCCTCCCCTGCGAGCACCCGCTTGCGCGCCGAGAAACCCCCGTCGCGCGTGTCGGAGTTGTAGCGGTGCGCCTGGCCGAGCGGCATCGGGCCGGAGTAGAGGGCGTCGGTGGCGTACGTCGGGCACGCCGCCATGCAGCACCCGCACTTGATGCAGTAGCTGAACTGCAGGTACTGCTCGAGCTCGTGCGCAGATTGCCAGAACTCGCCGGTGGGGTGCTCCTGTTCCTGCGCGTCGTCGCGAATGACGTAGGGCATCAAAGCCCGGTGGGTGTCGAACATGGGCGCCAGCTCCGGAACGAGGTCGCGGACGATGTCGAAGTTCGGCAGCGGCGCCACGACGACCGTGCCGCCGCCCAGCTCCGTTACCTGGGTGTTGCAGGCCAGGCGCGCCTTGCCGTTGACGAGCATCCCGCACGAGCCGCACACACCCATGCGGCAGGAGGAGCGCCACGCGAGATCCGGCGCGTGCGTCTCCTTGATTCTCCACAACCCGTCGAGCACGGTCATGCCGGCGCTGTAAGGGATGCGGTACTCCTCCCAGTGCGGGGTGGAGTCGCGCTCGGGGTTGAAGCGCCTGATTCGGTACGTAATCTCGGAGAGAGTCTTCTCGCTCATGTTGGCCCCCTACATCGCTTTCGCCAGCGAGAAGCCAGCGATTGCCGCCCAGGTGCCATAGACGAACAGCGCGAGGCCGCACAGCAGCAGGACCATGGAGACCGCCTTCTTGAGCCAGGAGGCCGGATTCAGCTCGAAAAGGATGTTGCGGAAGCCGTACAGCCCGTGGAAGAGTGCGGCCCCTAGCAGCACAACATAAGTCACCATAAAGAACGCGCTCTTCCCACGCGCCACGACGTTGGCCCAGTCGATGGGGTGACCGCCCGCCGGGTTGAGGCCCTTGAGCGGGACGGTGACGTTCAGGTGCATAACGGTCATGTGCATCCCCAGGAGGAAGAGGATCACGACCCCCGCCGCGAGGTGCCAGGTCCAGAGCTTCTGATCGCGCATCATGGCCGCCTCCTAATCCAGCACCCAGAAGTTCAGGGTGCCCATCACGACGATTATCGCGGCAAGCAGTAGCACGCCGACCACGAGAGGGCGCTGAAAGTCGAGCGACGTTCGGTACGGGTAGACCGGCTCGATCGGCGGCCCGACGCCGAACCCCAGCTCGTTGATCCCGAGCCGGATGCCGTTGATGGCGTGGAAGGCGAACGCCACGAACACCAGGTACTCGCCGAACTTGAAGAGCGGCCCGCTGACCGTCCCCATCGCCCACTCCCAGCTGGCCTGTCCGAGCGCGCGGCTGGAAGTGACGAGGATGTGCAAGAGGAAGTAGGTCAGCAGGCCGAGCCCGGTGAGCCGGTGCAGAGTGTAGAGGTAGCGCTCCACACCCCAGCGGCCGCCCCCAAACCAGCCCCACAGGCCCAGTCGATTGGGATGACCCTTGCTTTCGATCATTGTCCGCCCCCTAGTACTTTCGTTCCACCGGCTTCCACGTGGTGATGGTCACCGGCTTGTGGTCGAAGCGCGGCCCGGTCTCGGTCCACCAGGCCAAGGTGTGCTTGAGCCACTTCTCGTCGTCACGGGTCGCGAAGTCGCGGCGAGCGTGCGCGCCGCGCGACTCCTGCCGCGCGAGGGCACCGGCCACCGTGACCTCGGCCAGGTCGAGCAGGTTCTCCAACTCCAGCGCGTGGAACAGGTTGGAGTTGTAGGTCCGGTTCTTGTCGTTGACCGGCGCACGCAGCGAGCGCGCGCGCAGGTCGCGCAACGTGGCAAGCGCCGCTGCCAGCCCCTCGCCGGTGCGGTAGACCCCGGCGTGCTTGTCCATCACCGCGCGCAGCTCGCGGCGCAGGATGTACAGGTTCTCGGAGCCTTCACGCTTGAGCAGCGCGTCGACGTGCGCGTCCGCCGCCCTCACTTTGCCCTCGGGCACGCCGGGGAGGTTGAGCTTCGGCAGGGCCTTAACGATCTCCTCACCGCTGATCCCGCCCCAGACCAGGCACTCGGCGGTGGAGTTGGAGCCCAGCCGGTTGGCGCCGTGCAGGCTGACGCACGCAACTTCGCCCGCCGCCCAGACGTTTGGCAGGCGGGTCAGGCCGTTGATGTCGGTCTCGACCCCGCCCATCGAGTAGTGGGCCACCGGACGGATTGGGATCGGCGTGGTGATCGGGTCGATCCCGAGGAACTTCATCGTCACCTCCCGGATCAGCGGCAGCCGGGTGTTGATCCTCTCCGCGCCCAGGTGGGTGAGGTCGAGTTGGAGGTAGTCGCCCCACGCCTCCGATCGGAAGCCTCGGCCCTCGAGGATCTCGGTCGTCTCGGCGCGGGAAACCATGTCGCGCGGCGCGAGCTCCATCAGCTTGGGCGCGTACTTCCCCATGAACCGCTCGCCCGTGTTGTTCCTGAGGTAGCCGCCCTCGCCCCTGCACGCCTCGGTCATCAGGATCCCCGAGGGCACCAGGCCGGTGGGGTGGAACTGAAGGAACTCCATATCCTCGAGCGGCAGACCGGCGCGGTACGCCATCGCCATGCCGTCGCCTGTGACGGTCTGCGAGTAGGTGGTGAAGCCGTACAGAGTCCCACCTCCACCGGTGGCGATGAGCAGCGCCTTGCCGCGCAGCACCACGGTCTCACCACTCCCAGCGTGGATGCCCACCAGCCCCGCGAAGCGACCTCCATCCACCAGGATGTCCGTGACGAAGAACTCGTCGTAGCGGGTGAAGCACTTGTAGCGCAGCAGCGTGTCGTACAGGGTCTGCATCTCGAAGAAGCCGGTCTTGTCGGCGGCAAGCGTGGCGCGGGGGAACGAGTGGCCGCCGAAGGGGCGCTGATCGATCCGCCCCTTGGAATCCCGCGTCCACGGGATGCCCCAGTGGTCGAGCAGCCGGATCTCCTCCGGCATCGCGCGCACGAAGCGGTACACCACGTCCTGGTCCGCCAGGAAGTCCGAACCCTTCACGGAGTCCCAGGCGTGCAGCTCGAAGGAGTCGCCCTCCTCCGTTCGGAGTACCGCGGCGGTGCCGCCCTCCGCGCACACCGAGTGCGCCCGCATAAGCTGCACCTTCGAGACGATTCCGATGTCCACCTTGCCTTCCGTGCGCCGGGAGATCTCCACCGCGGCCCGCAGCCCGGCCAGGCCCGCGCCCAGGATCAGGACATCGTGTGTCAACTGTTGCGCCATGATCGACCTCCCGGAAACTGAGACGCCGTAAATTCAAAGGGCCGGGGGAACCCCCGGCCCTCGTCCGTCGCCCTTTCGCTTCGTTTCTGCACCCTTGCCCCCGTGCTCCCCTGCTCGACTTCTCAGTTCTTGCCCAGGTCCGCCGGCAGCTTGCCGATCTGGGCGGCCACGTCGCCGGCGCTCTTGTGGAGCAGCGCCTTTTCTTCGGCGCTGAGCTTCGGCTGGAAAACACCCTCCATGCCCTCGGCGCCGAGCTTGCACGGGACGCCCACAAAAACGTCCTTGAGGCCGAACTCGCCCTGCAGGTAGACGGCGCACGGCAGGATCTTCTTCCTGTCCCTGATGATGGAGTCGACCATCTCGTACACGCCGGCCGCCGGGGCGTAGTAGGCCGAGCCGGTCTTGAGCAGCTTCACGATCTCACCCCCGCCCTGGGCGGTGCGCTGCACGATCGCGTCGAGGCGTTCCTTGGACAGCAGCTCCGTCACGGGCACACCGCTCACCGTTGTGTAGCGCGGCAGCGGCACCATGCTGTCGCCGTGCCCGCCGAGGACCAGTGCGAACACGCTATCGGTTGAGACGCCCATCTCCATTGCGATGAACGCGCGCATGCGGGCCGTGTCCAGGATGCCGGCCATGCCGATCACCCGCTCGCGTGGGAACCCCGACACCCGGCGCGCGACCTCGCACATCACGTCGAGCGGGTTTGTCACCATGATGATGATCGAGTCGCGGGACTTCCGGACCGAACGGGAGATGCACTCCGCCACGATCTTGGCGTTGGCATCCTGGAGGTCGTCGCGGCTCATACCCGGCTTGCGGGCCAGGCCGGCGGTCATGACGATGATGTCCGACCCCGCCGTCGCCTCGTAGTCGTTGGCACCCACCAGCATGCAGTCGTGGTGGACGACCGGCGCCGCCTGGTAGAGGTCAAGCGCCTTCCCCTGCGGCACCCCCTCCAGCACGTCCACGAGGACCACGTCGCCGAGGTGCCCCTCGGAGAGCCTGTGGGCTGTCGTGGCACCGACGTTTCCGGCCCCGATCACGGTGATCTTGGGCTTCTTCATCGGTGGCTCCCACCTTTCCCGGCGTGTCGTCCGCACCGCTGACCACGGCTCAGATGCGGGGCACACGATACCACTGGACGAGGGCGATCACAACGTCCGCCGGCCTTGCACGGTGCAGCAAAAGGGTGTATAAGAAGCCGGATGCTGCTTTCGAAAGAAAGTGGGACCCTGGTCCCACTTTTTTTTAGGGGGCGAAAACGACGATGGCGCGTTTGCCACAGGATCTGCTGGCCAGGCTCGGACGCCTCGCGCAGAGCGAGGGAATCGAGCTGGTGGCCGTCGAGGTCGGGGGTACCGCCCGCAAGCCGGTGGTGCGCCTCGTCCTCGACCGTGAGCCGGCAGGGGTGACCCTGGCGGACTGCGAGTCGGTCTCGCGGCAGGCGAGCGTGATGCTGGACGCGTACGACCCGATTCCGGGAAAGTTCACCCTCGAGGTGTCCTCCCCGGGCTTGGATCGGAAACTATACAACGACAAAGACTTCGTTCGCTTCGAGGGGCGCACGGTGCGGATCCGGATGCGGCCCGGCTGGCCGGCGCCGAGAGTCTTCGGCGGCACCCTTGAGGGGCGCGCCGACGGCTTCGTTCGCGTGCGCGACCACGGCGGGGTGACACACCGGCTGCCCGAGGGCGACGTGCTCGACGCGAGGCTCGCCCCTGCGCTCGAGGAGAGGGAAACACCGCAGCATCAGGGAAGGAAGTAGGTGATGAGAATGGAACTCGCCACCTTGATCCGCCAGGTCTCGCACGAGCGCGAGATCGAGCCGGAGCGCCTGGTCACTGCGCTCGAGGACGCCATCTCGCAGGCTGCGAGGAAGCACTACCACGAGCGCGGCGTGCGCACGCAGATCGACCCTGAGTCCGGCGAGATGACCTGTTACCGGATACGCAAGGTTGTCGCCACACCCGAGGAGGTCACTGACCCGACGGCGGAGATCCTGCTCGAAGAGGCGCTCAAGCTCGATCCCAAGGCCGAGGTCGGCGGCGAGATCGTGCTAGGCGAGCTCGACACCGCCCAGCTCGGCCGCATCGCTGCCCAGGCCGCCCGCCAGATGCTCTTCCAGCGGGTCCGCGAGGCGGAGCGGGACAACATCTACAACGACTACATCGGCAAGGTGGGCGATCTCGTCAACGGCATCGTCAAGCGATTCGAACGCGGAGACATAGTGATCGAGCTTGGGCGAACCGAGGGCGTTGTGACGCGCCAGCATCAGGTGCGGCACGAGCGCTACAGCCAGGGCGACCGCATCCGCGCTGTGATTGTCGAGGTCACCAAGGACGCCAACAAGCCCCAGGTCGTTCTCTCGCGCACCGCCCCGCAGCTCCTCATCAAGCTGCTCGAGATGGAGGTGCCGGAGATCTACGACGGCACCGTGATCGTGAAGGGGTGTGTGCGCGAGCCGGGGGAGCGTGCGAAGGTCGCGGTCGCCTCCAAGGACCGGGATGTGGATCCGGTGGGCGCCTGCGTCGGCATGAAAGGTTCGCGCGTGCAGGCGATCATGCGCGAGCTCAAGGGCGAGAAGGTAGACATCATCCCGTACAACCAGGACGTCGTGACCTTCGCGCAGAATGCGCTGGCACCGGCAAAGATCAACCGCGTGGCACTGCGCGAGCAGGAGCTCAGAATCCCTATAACCGACACCGAGGGTAACCCGGCGCTCGACGAAAACGGCCAGCCGCTGATGCACCAGCGGTCCGAGAACGTGCTGGACGTGATCGTGTCCGACGAGCAGCTCTCCCTCGCCATCGGAAAGCGCGGTCAAAACGTGAGGTTGGCCTCGCGCTTGCTCGGCTGCCGGATCGAGATCAAGAGCGAGGAGGCTGTCAAGGACGAGGTCGCGGCAGCGCTCGCCGCAATGCTGCGGCAGGTCGAAGGGGTGACGGAGCAGGTTCCGGCCGAGGCGGAGCCCGCCGCGGCGCCCATCGACTATGACACGCACTTGCCGCTGGACGAGCTGCCCGGCGTCGGCGAGAAGATGCGGGAGCGCCTGCTCGAGCATGGCTACTCCCACGCCGGCGCGCTTGCCGCCGCGGACCCCGCCAAGCTGATGGAGATCCCCGGAATCGGTCCACACTCCGCCGCAAAGTTGATCGCGGCGGCAAAGGCGGCGCTCGCGGCGCAAACCCCCGCGGGCGCCGAGGAGTAGAGCATGCCGCAGGTGTTTCGTGTGGGCGATCTCGCCCAGCAGATGGGCGTCACGGCCGAGGAGCTGATCTTCAAGCTCCGCTCGATCGGCGTTGACGTGACGAGCGCGGACAACACCCTCGACCTCTCCACGGTGCGCGACATCATTACCGGCCAGACGCTGGTCCGGCGCCCGCGCGAGGTCATCGTCCGGCAGGCCGGCGCCGCCGCCGAGGAGCAGCGCAAGACGCCGGTTCCGGCGATGGAGCGCCTGAAGCGCCGACGCCCCGGGCGGCGAGCGACCTCCCTCGATGAGGAGCTGCCAGACGAGGTGCCTAACCTGGCCGCGATGGCGCTCCCCGCGTCCAGCAAGCCGACTGCCAGGGCTGCGGACGAGGCCGAGGAGGAGGGCGTCGAGGCGGCGGAGGCCGGCGCTGAGGAAGCCCCCGCCAGGCCGGTCGTCGTCGAGGAAGCGCCCGCACCGGCTCCGACCAAGGCGAAGGCGGCAAAGGCCCCGAAGGCGGCCAAGGCCGCGGCCGCCGCGAAACCTCCCGAGCCCGCCCCGGCAAAGCCGCGAGCCGTCGCGGTCCGAGAAACAGCCAAGCCCGCCAAGAAGGGTGCCAAGGCACCCCTCGAGGCGCAGCTCCGCGAGCTTACAGACGACGAGGTGAAGCAGCGCATCATCGCCGCCAAGCAGGCGGCGGAGAAACCCATCGAGAAGCCGGCTGCCCCGGGGCGTGGCAAAGCCTCTCGCAAGGCCAAGGCGGCCGCGGACGCCGACGAGATTCGCGACCTCCTGGCCAAGTTCGAGGAATCCAAGGTGCGCGCGGCCGAAACCGCCGCCGCGCCGCGCCCCCCGATCCCGATGGGTGGCCGCGGAAAGCTGATGCACCGGCCCAAGCGCGAGAGGGGCGAGGCCCCGGTCGAGGTTCGTGCTGTCACCGTCGCTTTCCGCGACGGCGTCAAGCCCGAGGGGTCCGTCTATCTCTCCGAGGCGGTGACCGTCCGCGAGCTGGCGGAGAAGCTCAACGTGCTGGTCAAGGACCTGATGGCCTATCTGATCTCCAAGAAGATCCTCGTGACCGCCAACCAGGCACTTCCCCAGGAGCTCGCCGAGAAGATTTGCGAGGACCTCGGGGTCGAGGCCATGGTGGTGACCTTCGAGGAGGAGATCGACATTCAGCAGGAAGGTGCCGCCGAAGCGGGGGCGAAGCCGGAACCGCGTCCGCCGGTCGTCACGGTGATGGGACACGTCGACCACGGCAAGACCTCGCTGCTCGACGCCATCCGGTCGACGCGGGTGGCCGCGGGCGAGGCCGGAGGGATCACCCAGCACATCGGCGCCTCGAGGATCGCCCACAACAGCAGGACGATCGTGTTCATCGACACCCCGGGCCACGAGGCCTTCACCCAAATGCGCGCCCGTGGTGCCAAGGTCACCGACCTGGTCGTGCTGGTCGTGGCGGCGGACGACGGCGTGATGCCGCAGACCGTCGAGGCGATCAACCACGCTCGCGCCGCGCACGTGCCGGTGATCGTGGCCATTAACAAGATCGACAAGTCCAACGCCAACCCGGAACGCGTGAAGAAGGAGCTCGCCCAGGAAGGAGTGCTGCTCGAGGGGTGGGGCGGCGAGGTTCCCGTCGTCCAGGTGTCCGCCACCAAGCGGCAGGGGATCGAGGACCTCCTCGAGGTCATCCTGCTGGTGGCCGAGATGGCCGACCTCAAGGCGGTGCCCGACGGGATGGCGCGCGGCACGGTGCTGGAGGCCCGCAAAGAGCGCGGCCGCGGCGTGGTAGCCAGCGTTCTCGTGCAGCAGGGGATGCTCAAGCAGGGCGACTACTTCTTCGCTGGCGCCACATACGGTCGCGTGCGGGCGATGCTGGACACCAACCGGAAGCCGGTGCGCCAGGCCAGGCCCTCGGACGCGGTCGAGATCATGGGCCTGGACGACATCCCCGACGCTGGGGACACCTTCCAGGTCGTGGAGGACGAGAGCCGCGCTCGCGAAGTTGCAGGCCACCGCCGGGCGAAGCAACGCGAGGAGCAGATGGCGGGAGGCCGAAGGGTCAGCCTGGAAGGGTTGATGGACAAGATCAAGTCCGAGGAGGTGAAGGCGCTCAACGTCGTCCTCAAGGCCGACGTGCAGGGGTCCGTCGAGGTGCTGCGCGACACGCTCGCCAAGCTCTCCACCGAGCAGGTCGCCATCAACGTGATCCACGCTTCCGCCGGCGCCATCAACGCCAACGACATCCTGCTGGCTTCCGCCTCCCAGGCCATCGTGATCGGTTTCAACGTGCGGCCGGAGCGCTCCGCAAAGGAGCTCGCGGAGCGCGAGAAGGTGGATGTCCGCCTCTACTCGGTAATCTACCAACTCATGGAGGAGCTGCAGAAGGCGATGACGGGCCTGCTCCGACCCACCTTCAAGGAGGAGGAGCTCGGTAGGGCCGAGGTGCGCGAGGTTTTCAAGGTCTCCAAGGTGGGGACCGTTGCAGGGTGCATGGTCGTCGAGGGGAACATCCTCCGCACCGCCAAGGCACGCCTGCTCCGCGACAACGTCGTGGTGTGGGAGGGCAGCCTGGCCTCGCTCAGGCGCTTCAAGGACGACGTGGCCGAGGTCAAGAACGGCTTCGAGTGCGGCATCGGGCTCGATCGTTTCCAGGACATTAAGCTGGGCGATGTCATCGAGGCCTACCGCACCGTGGAAGTCGCCCCCGGGGTCTAGGTGGACGTCGAAAGCCCGCTCTTCGTCGCGGTCGCGGAGATCGAGCTCCACCTGCCGGGCGCCCGCACCTTGAAGGACAAACGCCAGGACATCAGGTCGCTGGTCGAGCGCTTGCGTCACCGGCTTACGGTGCTCGTCGTGGAGAGCGACCACCAGGAGCTTCACCAGCGCGCGGCGCTGGCTGTGAGCGCCATGGCCACCGACGCGGAGGCGGCGAGGGGCACCGTGGCACGCGCCCTCGACGTGGTCCACGAGACCTTCTCGGGCGTCGTTCTCGACGAGCGCGTCAAGGTCGTGCAGGTCCGCTGAGGGGGTGGAGCGTGCGTGATCCGGCGGTTCGGCGCGAGCGGCTGGCGGAAGCGATGCGAGAGGTGCTCTCGGAGCTTCTACTCACCGAGATCAAGGACCCGCGCCTGGCGGGTGTGGTTATCTCCGCCGTGGAGCTCTCAGGCGACCTCAAGCTCGCGCGCGCCTACTTCTCGGTCTTTGGCGACGAGGAGCGCGAGCGGCAGGCCGCGGACGGGCTTCGTCAGGCGCGGGGGTTCCTCCGGCACGAAAGTGGGCGGCGCATGCGCATCCACAACCCCCCGGACCTCGAGTTCCGCCGCGACAAGGGTTTCGAGCGGGCGGACCGCGTCCAGCGCATCCTGGACGAGGTGACGGGCCGAAGGGGGCACGGCACAGGACACGAGGAAGGCGGCGGCGATGAGTGACGTCACGCGGGACCCCTCGGCGGTCGTCACGCGTCTGCGCAAGATCAAACGCCTACTGATCACCGCACACACCGCTCCCGATGGCGACGCGATCGGGTCCGAGCTGGGGTTCGCCGAGCTGGCACGGCAGTTCGGCGCCGCGACCGCCATCTTCAACCGCGACCCACACCCGGCCTCGCTCGCCTTTCTCCCGGGCATCGAAAGCATTTCCGTGGTCAGCGAGCTGCCCGCCGGCTTCGAACGCAGCTTTGACCTGGCGGTGGTTCTGGAGTGCCCGGATCTCGGTCGCCCCGGGTTCCCGGGCTTGGAACGGCTCCCACTCCTCAACATCGACCACCATCTGGATAACGCACGCTACGGCCTGCTGAACTATCTCGACGAGGAGGCCCCAGCGGTCGGCGAGATGGTGCTGGCCATGGCGGAAGCTGGAAACGCCACCGTGACGGAGACAATGGCGGTAAACCTGTACGCGGCGCTGGTCACCGACACGGGTGATTTCCGCTACTCCAACGCCACTCCGAGGGCGTTCTCAGCGGGGGCCCGACTGGTGACAGCCGGGGCGCGGCCGGCTGAGATCGCCGAGCAGCTCTGGGAGCACAACCCGGCCCGCGTGGTGCGCCTGACCGCCGCGGTCCTCGGGACCCTTGAGCTGCTAGCCGACGGGCGCTTGGCAGTCATCACCTGTGACCGCGCGATGCTGGAGGCGGCCGGCGCGTTCCCGGAGGACACCGAAAGCCTCGTCAACATCCCTCGCGCCATCGAAGGCGTTCGGGTCGCGGTCTTCCTCAAGGCGTTCCGCGACGGGTCGGTCCGGGCAAGCCTGCGCTCGCGCGCAGAATTGGACGTGCGTTCGGTCGCTCGCGTCTTCGGCGGCGGTGGACACAGGAACGCGGCCGGCTGCACCATCCCGGGGAACCTCGCCGAGGCGCGGCACGCCCTCCTGGAGACGCTCCTCCCGGTCGTGGGGTCTGCATGAGCCTGTTCCGCCACGGTTTCCTCCTCGTGGACAAGCCGGTCGGCCCGACTTCCCACGACGTGGTGCAGGCCGCCCGCCGCGCCATCAAGGAGCGCAGGATCGGCCACACCGGCACCCTCGACCCGGCCGCCACGGGCCTGCTCCTCCTGTGCATCGGGAAGGCGACGCGGCTGCAGCAGTACCTGCTGGCGTGGGAGAAGACCTACCACGGCGAGATCCGCCTCGGCTGGGGGACCACGACCTACGATTCCGAGGGCGAGCCGCTCGCGCCACCGCGCCCCGTGCCCGACCTCGGCGCAAGCGTGCTCTCAGACCTTTCGACCCGCTTTGCGGGCGAGTTCCAGCAGCTCCCGCCCCCCTACTCGGCCAAGAAGGTCGGCGGACGCAAGTTCTACGAGCTCGCACGCGCCGGAGAGGCGGTCCCGCGTGAGCCCAAGCGCGTGCACGTGCAGAAGATCCAACTCGAGTCCGTCGGCGCCGAACGGCTGGGTTTCCGGGTGACCTGCTCGTCCGGAACCTACCTCCGGTCCCTTGCCCACGACATTGGGGAAGCCCTCGGATGCGGCGGGCACCTTGCCACGCTTAGGCGCGTTCGGATCGGCCCGTGGAGGGTCGAGGACGCGGTCAATGCGGAGGTGCTGGCCAACCGCCCGCACGAGATCGACCCCAGGGCGTTCATCTCTCTCGCCGCGGCCGTGCTGCCTTTCCCCGAGGTGGTGCTCAACCCCACCGCCCTGGACCATTTTGCGCATGGCCAGGAGGTGGTGGTGCGCGAGGTGGAGGGCACGTTCGTACCGGGGTCGCCGGTGGCGGTGCGGGACCGAGGCGGCGAGCTTGTCGGCGTCGGGGTGGCGCTCGCCTACCTGGTGAGGGCACGGACGGTGAACGTGGCCCCCCGCATGGTTTTGGCGGAACTTGAGACCACTACAAAACCGTGATAGAGTGACCCCCCTCCTCGCCACACGAGGAAGGGTTTGGAGCCGTGGAGCAGACGATGACCGAACGCGAGTACGTTGCCAGCAAGGAGCAGATCATCTCGGAGTTTCGCCGCCACGAGCGGGACAGCGGCTCTCCCGAGGTTCAGGTTGCTCTCATCACGAAGCGCATCGAGTACCTTACCGAGCACTTCAAGGCGCACGCCAAGGACCACCACTCGCGCCGAGGCCTGCTCATGCTGGTGGGGCAGCGGCGAAGGCTTCTGGAATACCTGCGTCAGAAGGACCTCTCCCGCTACAGGGCGTTGATCGACCGGCTCGGCCTGCGGCGCTGAGCGCCGTCCCCCGCTCACACGAAGGAGCACCATGGAAGTCACAGAGAGAGTAGCAATCGAAGGAAGAACACTGGAACTCGAGGTCGGGAAGGTAGCCAAGCAGGCCGATGGGGCCTGCTTGGTGCGTTTCGGGGAGACCTTCGTACTGGTCACCGCGTGCTTCCGGAAAGAGGCGCGCGAGGGGGTGGACTTCCTCCCTCTGACCGTGGACTACCGCGAATCCACCTACGCCGGGGGCCGCATCCCCGGCGGCTGGTTCAAGCGGGAAGGGCGCCCCACCGAGAAGGAGATCCTAACTGCCAGGCAGATCGACCGTCCCCTGCGCCCGCTCTTCCCCAAGGGCTACGCGCAGGAGACCCAGATCGTCGGCACGGTGCTCTCGGCCGACGGGGCCAACGACCCGGACGTGCTGGCGATCAACGGGGCCTCGACGGCCCTGATGGTCTCCGGCGCGCCCTTCGATACGCCGGTCGGGGCGGTCCGCGTCGCGATGATCGGGGACCAGATGGTCCTCAACCCTACGCACCAGCAGCGCGCCGAGGCAACGCTGGAGATCGTCGTGGCCGGGACCGAGGACGCCGTGGTGATGGTCGAGGCCGCCGCGCTGGGCGTCCCCGAGAAAGTGATCCTGGACGCCATCGACCTTGCCCACCGCGAGATCAAGAACATCATCGCCGCTCAGCGCCGCCTGAAGACCCAGGTCGGCAAGCCGAAGCCGATCTGGACGCCTGCCGCGCCGGCGTGGACCGATGAGTTCGCGGCGGCGATCCGCTCGCGCTTTGCGCGGCCGCTGGACGAGGCGCTGCGCGTTCGCGGGAAGCTTGCCCAGGGTGAGGCAATCGACAGGATCGAGGAGGAAGCGGTAGCCTCGCTTCCAGAGGAGGAAAAGGCGGAGCGCGAGGGTTGGGTGCGCTCGATCCTCCACGAGATGGTCAAGGAGCAGTTCCGCGGGGCCGTGCTCGCCAAGAACGAGCGTCTGGACGGCCGGGCCTTCGACGAGATCCGCAAGGTCACTTGCGAGGTCGGCCTCTTGCCCCGCACGCACGGCTCCGCCCTCTTCACCCGGGGCGAGACCCAGGCCCTGGTGACCTGCACCCTGGGCACCTCCGAAGACATCCAGATCATCGAGGCGCTGGAGGGGGAAAGCCAGCAACGCTTCCTCCTGCACTACAACTTCCCGCCGTTCTCCGTGGGCGAGGTGAAGTTCATGCGCGGCCCCGGCCGGCGCGAGATCGGGCACGGCAACCTGGCCCGCCGCGCGCTGACGCCGGTGATGCCTGTTCGGGAGACGTTCCCGTACACGCTGCGGGTGGTCTCCGACATCCTGGAGTCCAACGGCTCCTCCTCGATGGCCACCGTGTGCGGCGGCACCCTCTCGCTCATGGACGCCGGGGTGCCGATCGCGGCCCCGGTGGCCGGCGTGGCGATGGGCCTGGTCTCCGACGGCACGCGCCACGCGGTCCTCACCGACATCGCGGGCCAGGAGGATCACTACGGCGACATGGACTTCAAGGTGGCAGGCACCCGCGAGGGCGTCACCGCCCTGCAGATGGACATCAAGGTGTCCGGGCTTCCCCGTGAGGTGATGGAGCGGGCGCTGGAGCAGGCCCGGCGCGGCCGCCTGCAGCTGCTGGACACCATGGAGGCCACGATCGCGAAGCCGCGGCCCGACATCTCCGCGTACGCGCCGCGCATCATCAGCATCACCATCGACCCCGACAAGATCCGCGACGTCATCGGACCCGGCGGCAAGACCATTCGCGCCATCTGCGAAGAGACCGGGGCGCGCATCAACATCGAGGACGACGGCCGGGTTGAGATCGCCACGTCCGACGAGGCGGCCGCGGCCCGTGCCGTCCAGATTATCGAGGGGCTTACCCGGCAACCGCAGATGGGCGAGGTCTTCGAGGGCACCGTCAAGCGCATCGAGGCGTACGGTGCGTTCGTGGAGATCCTGCCCAACCGCGACGGCCTCCTGCACGTCTCCGAGATCGCCCACGAGCGCACCCGCGAGGTCTCGGACGTGCTCAAGCTGGGGGACAAGATCCAGGTCAAGATCATCGGCATCGACGGCAACGACCGGATCAAGCTCTCCCACCGCGCCCTGCTGCCCCCTCCCCCGGAAGGCACTGTGCGGGAGGGCACCGAGGAAGAGCGTCCGCGCCGCCCGCACAGTGACCGTGACCGCCGCGGTGGGCAGAGTCGCGACCGTGGATCCCGCGACCGGGGTCCCCGCCGCGAGCCCCACAGCTAGTTCGTAGCAGCCTCCGATTCGCCGAGGGCCGGCCGCCGAACAGGCGGCCGTTGTTCTGTTCGGCAGGTCGGGCCGCCAGGGGACGGAACCTCTTGGTCACCGCTGGCACCTCGGGCAATAGAACACCGACCTGCCCGTCAGGACCCGACGCCTGATCGCCGCCCCGCAGCCGACGCACGGTTCGCCCTCCCGCCCGTAGACGAGGAGCCTCACCGAGAAGTAGCCGCCGTCCCCGGAGGCGTTCACGAACCCGCCGTCACGCAGGGTCGTTCCGCCAGCCTCCAGTGCCTCCTCCAGCACCCGACGGACGGCAGCCGCCAGGACGCCGACGCGCTTGGATGAGATCGCGCGGGCGCGCCGCAGCGGCGAGATTCCGGCACGGGCCAGCGCCTCGTTGGCGTAGATGTTCCCGAGACCGGCCAGCACCGTCTGGTCGAGCAGCACGCTGCGAATCGGCGCGCGCGAGCGGGCCGCGGCGCGCCGCAGCGCCTCGTGCATCCCGTCGCCCAAAGGATCGACCCCGAGGCGGCCGAGACCGGGGTGGGTCTCCAGCTCCTCGGCGCGCAGCACGACCGCCACGCCGAAGCGCCGCGGATCCACGAAGCGCACCTCGAGCCCGTGGTCCATGCGCAGCACCAGATGCGTGTGGGCCTCGCGGGACTCGTCAGGGCGGCGCAGCACCATCCGCCCCGACATGCCCAGGTGGAAGAGCGCCACCGCTCGCTCGGCGCGAGCCAGCAGGTACTTCCCGCGCCGCTCGAGGGCAAGGATCCGCGTCCCTGTGAAACGCGCGCGCCAGGAGGCGGGCTCGATCCCCTCTCGCAAGCTGATCCGTCGAGCCTCGACCTTGACCACACGGTGGCCGACCAGGTGGGGGGCCAGCGACAGGCGAACCGTCTCGACCTCGGGCAGCTCCGGCACGGCCGGTAACGATAACACGGCCGGATTGCCCTGGTACGAAAGGCGTTCCAGCCGACTTCGTGCGCATAGACAGGCGCGAGCGCCGATCCGTATCCTGAGGTGAGGGTGATCCTCCTTCCTCCTTCTTCCTTGCACCCGGCCGGGCTCCCCATTTCGGGGGGCCCGCGCCGTTGCATTTGTTGCGGGGGGCTTTGCGGCTGCACGCCCACCCCTCCGCCGCAAAAGTGCCCCCCGAACCCCCACGCTCACAGGACGTGAAGTCCCGCTCGCTCCCGCTGCGGGCGGCTTTGCGGCTGCACGCCCACCCCTCCGCCGCAAGAAGAGAAGGAAGGAGAAAGAGGGAAGAAGGAGGATGGGCGCCCGAGACCGCGCAGGAGCGGGGTATCATGACCCCGGCCTGGGACAGGCGCGGCCCAGCGAGGAGGCGTTGATGGATCTGAAGGAGGCGCTCACCACGGCGATCGGCTACGAGACCAAGGTGCACGATCACTACGCCAAGGGCGCGAGGGAGATTCTGAGCCCCCAGGGGAAAAAAGTCTTCGCGACCCTCGCCAAGGAGGAGCTGGGCCACCTCGCCTACCTCAATAGCCGTCTCGAGGAGTGGCACACGGACGGCAAGATTTCCACCCCCGAGCTCGCCACGATCCTGCCCTCGATGGACTGGATCGACCAGGCGAAGGCCCGGGTTCAGCGGGACCCCGAGCGCACGATCGCCGTGAAGGACGAGCTGGAGCTGCTGAAGATCGCCCTCGACCTCGAGCGCCAGACCAGCGGCTTCTACCGGCAGCTCGTCGAGACGTTGCCGCCCTCCGAGCGCCCGCTCTTCGCGCGCTTCCTCGAGATCGAGACCGCACACCTCCTCATCGTCCAGGCGGAGATCGACGCGATCGCCGGCCACGGGACCTGGTTCGACGTGATGGAGTTCCGGCTCGAGGCCGGCTAGTCCATCGTCTGCTTATCACGGCCATCGGGTAGCGGATCACCATCGTGGCGCGCGCACCCGAGCGGTATCATCCAAGCGGTGCGGCGAGGAGTTGCTCCGGCAAAGGAGGGTTCGGAGGTGCTTGCCACCACGAGGAGGCTTTGGCGACTGATCCTCCCGCTGTGTGTTGTCGCGCTGGCTACCGCGGCACCGGCGCAGGAAAGCCCGGCCCACGGTGATGACGCGACTCTGGCCCCGGAGACGATCCTGCTCAGGATGGCGAGGGCGTACCGAACATTCCGGAGCTACCGGGACAGCGGCGAGGTCAGGACGACCCTGCTCACCGACGGGGGCCGCGCCGGCAACGACCGGCCGTTCCGCACCGCGTTCGTGAGGCCGGATCGCTTGCGATTCCAGTTTACCGACACTGGGCTGGGCGAGCGCTCGTCCGCGTACATCGTGTGGACGGAGGGGACCGAGGTGCGTTCCTGGTGGGATGCACAGCCGGGTGTCCGCCGGCCCGAGTCCTTGCAGTCGGCGCTCGGGGTGGCTGCGGCGCCCTCCGGGGGCTCCTCGACCCGCATCCCCGGCCTGCTCTTGCCACGCTCCATTGGTGAAGGGCCCATCGTCATCGCCGCCGAGCGCATCCAGGACGCCTCGGACCGCGGCGTGTCGTGCTTTCGGATCAGGGGGAAGAGCCAGAAGACACCCTACATGCTCACGATGGGGACACAGACGTTTACCGTGCAGGACGAGAGCATCACGCTGTGGATCGATCGCGCCACGCTTCTTCTGCGCAAGGTCGAGGACCGGAAGACCTTCGACACCTACACCTCGGAGAGCATCACCACCTACACCCCCGAGATCGACATCGAGATCCCGCCCACGGACCTCGCCTTCAACCCGCCCCAATAGCCATAGCTTCGGCACGACCAGAACCGCCGGCTGGGGTTGCCGCCCCACGAATCGCATTCCGGCAGGGCCATGGCGGAGTGCATGTAGCCGCGCCGCCGAGAGTGGGCCAGATGCAAGGCGGACGAGGTGGACACAGCGGAGTGTAGCCGGAGGCTACATGAGCACGCGAGCCGCCGAGGTCCAACGCCGCAGATGGTCCGCTATCGGCGGCGCCCAGGAAGCTACATGTACAGCCCACCGGAGACGTTGATCACCTCTCCACTGACGTACGACCCGGCGGGCCCAGCCAGGAAAAGCACCACGTTCGCGATGTCCTCCGGCGTGCCGAGGCGCGGGATCGCGAGGTTGGCCATCAGCGCCTTGCGCTGCTCGTCCGTGAGCTTCTCGGTCATCGGGGTCTGGATGTAGCCGGGGGCGATGGCGTTGACGGTGATGTTGCGGCTGCCGAGCTCTCTGGCCAGCGACTTCGTGAGGCCGATCAGGCCCGCCTTGGAGGCGGCGTAGTTGGCCTGGCCCGCATTGCCCATCAGACCGATCACCGAGGAGATGCTGATGATCCGCCCCTCCTTCTGCTTGACCATGATTTTCACGGCGGGCTGCGTGACGTTGAAGGCGCCGTCCAGGTTGACTGAGAGCACCTTGCGCCACGACTCCGGCTTCATGCGCATGAACAGCCCGTCGTCGGTGATCCCCGCGTTGTTGAGGAGGATGTGCAGCCCGCCCAGCTCGGACGCGACCTCCTCGACGACCCTCTGGCACCACTCGGGATCGGTGACGTTGAGCGGTTTGTTGATCGCCTTGCCGCCGGAGGCGTTGATCTCGTCCACCACCGCCTGGGTGGGGTCGGTCGGGAGCGAGGCGCATACGACCACCGCACCTTCGCGGGCGAGCGCACGCGAGCACGCGGCGCCGATACCGGTCGCCGCCCCTGTGACCAACGCCACCTTGCCTTGGAGCTGTCCTGACATGCCTGCCTCCTCACCTATGGCGACCGCGCTCTGAATGCGGTGGGATCCTTCGTCGTGGCGCCTCTGGCGCCACTCCTCAG
>Ga0154638_1103_pt1 | contig 29227 bp, 22 predicted proteins | sample Rifle2008BG13ft_FD_116067 | JGI IMG/M metagenome (GOLD analysis project Ga0154638, IMG submission 116067) | Acidobacteria bacterium RBG_13_68_16 | reverse complement strand
TGGGGAGCGGCGCTTGCACTCGGCGATCACCCGCACCCCGGGCTGCGCGAGCGCGGCGCGAAGGCTCCGGCTTCCCCCGCGCACACGCTCCGCCGCTGCCTCCCTGGCGCGGGATTCGAGATCGCCGGGTGGCGGTTGCTGCGCGAGCCGTCTCTGCACCGCGGCCGTGATTTCCGCCAGGATGTCGGGCTCTGCCGCCCTCATGGTGTCAGCTCTCGCGCCTTGCGAATCACGCTGCGAAGCTTCGCTTCCGGCGCGCCTTCGGCCATGCACGCGCGGGCCGCCTCCAGCCCTGCAGCCAGCCCCTCCGAAACCCCGGCCACGACGAGCGCCGCGGCGGCGTTGAGCGCGATCGCATCCCCAGCGGGCGAGCGCTCCTCGCCCGCGAGGATGCACCGAAGGCGCGCGGCGTTTTCGGCGGCGTCTCCGCCTGCGAGGTCGGCACGCGTCGCGCGCGGAATCCCCAGCTTCGCCGGGTCCACTACCTGCTCCCCGCCTACCCTGCCCTGCCGGACCTCGATCACCCGTGTGGGGGCGCACACCGACAGTTCGTCCAGGCCGTCCTCTCCGTGGACGACCCAGGCGTGCTCCGCGCCAAGCTCGGCGAGCGCTCCGGCCACCAGTGACATGACCGCGGCGTTGTAGACGCCCACGACCTGGCGCCTCACCGCGGCGGGGTTGGCCAGCGGGCCCAGCAAGTTGAACACGGTTCGCACTCCAAGGACGCGCCTCACCGGCATCACCGCGCGCATCGCCGGGTGCAGGCGGGGCGCGAAAAGGAAGGCAAACCCCTCCGTGTCGAGCAGCGCCCCAAGCGTCTCCGGTTCCAGCTCCAGCGGCACCCCAAGCGCCTCTAGCACGTCGGCGGAGCCGCAGCGCGAGGAGACGGAACGGTTGCCGTGCTTGGCAACCGCGACGCCGCATGCCGCCGCGACCAGCGCCGCACCGGTGGAGATGTTGAGCGTATGCGCGCCGTCCCCTCCGGTTCCGCAGGTGTCGATGAGCGGTGTGCGGCTCGTGGCCACCGGCACCGCAAAGGAGCGCAGCACTCGCGCCGCGGCTGCCACCTCGCCGGCGGTTTCGCCCTTGGCGCGCAGCGCCACCAGGAACGCGGCCTGCTCCGGCTCCGACCACTCCCCGGCCATCAGCGCCGTGAAGCACTCCTCGGTGGTTTGACCGTCCAGGTCGTTCCCGGCCAGAAGCCTCTCGAGCACTTCGCGGATCACGCGGCAACCTCCGGGCCGATGCCTGCGAGGGTCAGGAAGTTGGCCAGCAGGTGCTTGCCGCCGTGCGTGAGGTAGGCCTCGGGGTGGAACTGCACGCCGTAATGAGGCCGCTGCCTGTGCTGGAGGCCCATCACCAGGCCATCGTCCGTCCAGGCGGTGACTTCGAGCTCGGAGGGGAGCGACTCCCGGTGCGCAACCAGGGAGTGGTAGCGCGTCGCGGTGAAAGGGTTGGAGAGGCCCGCAAAGACCTTGAGCCCGTTGTGGTGAACCTCCGAGTTCTTGCCGTGGCGCGGCTCGGGGGCGCGCACAACCTGGCCGCCGTACGCCACGACCACGGCCTGGTGCCCGAGGCAGACCCCGAGCAGTGGCACCTCGGCCGCGGCCCGGACCAGCTCCACGCACACCCCGGCAGCTTCCGGAATCCCGGGCCCGGGGGAGAGCACCACCGCGCGCGGTCCTGCCGACAGGATCTCGCCCGGCGTCGCCGCGTCGTTGCGGACGACTCGTACGTCTTCGTCCCCGGCGAGCTCGCGCAGGTACTGCACAAGGTTGTAGGTGAAGGAGTCGTAGTTGTCCACGAGCGTGATCACGGCTGCATTCCCTCCGCGAGCCGCCCAGCCAGGCAGAGGGCGCGCGCCTTGCTGCTGCACTCCGCCAGTTCGCTCGCAGGCTCCGAGTCGAACACAACGCCGGCGCCGGCCTGCACGTGCACCACGCCCTGCGAGACGACCGCGGTGCGGATCGCGATGCAGGCATCCATGTCGCCGCCGAAGTCGAAGTACCCAACGGCCCCGCCGTAGACGCCCCGGCGAAGAACCTCAAGTTCTTCGATGAGTTCCATCGCCCGCACCTTCGGTGCACCGGTGAGCGTCCCGGCCGGGAAGCAGGCGAGGAGCACATCGAGGGCGTCGCGGCCCGCCTCAAGCTCGCCCTGCACCTCGCTGGTCAGGTGCATAACCTGGGAGTATCGCTCGACCTCCATGAAGCGAACCACCTTGACGCTGGCCGCGCGCGAGACCTTGCCGATGTCGTTGCGCCCCAGGTCCACCAGCATCAGGTGCTCGGCGCGCTCCTTCTCGTCGTCCGAGAGCTCCACCGCGAGACGTGCGTCCTCGGCGGCGGTGAGCCCCCGCCGGCGCGTCCCCGCGATCGGGCAGGTGGAGGCTTGGTTGCCCCGGAGGCGTGCCAGAGTCTCCGGGGACGACCCGAGGATCTGCGCTTCCCCGGCATCCAGGTAGAACATGTAAGGCGAGGGGTTCACGAGGCGCAGGGCGCGGTAGAGCGTTATCGGGGAAGCCGAGCTGGGGTGCGACCACCGGCGGGAGAGCACGACCTGGAAACACTCCCCGGCACAGATCTCCTCCCTTGCACGTGCAACCGCGGCCAGGAAGCGCTCGTCGTCGGGAGCAACCGTCCACGAGGGATCCGGCTGGGTGGCCGCGTCAGCGGGGGGCACCGGAGCCGGGCGCGCCTCGTCGAGGGGTGAGGCCAGCACCTCCTCCAGGTGATTCAGGATCGCCAGCGCCTGGTCGTACGCCGCCTCTCCGCCGCCCCCGGTGCTCACGGTGGCGATCAGCAGCAGGCGCTGGCGGACCCTGTCGAGCGCTGCAACCGCCGGGTAGACGCCGAACCATGCCTCGGGAAGGCCAAGCGGATCCGGGAGGCGGCCCGGGATCTTCTCGATCAGCCTCACGGCATCGTAGCCCAGCCAACCGACGGCGCCCCCGGCGAACGGCGGAAGATCCTCGAGAGGGGCACGCCCCGGGCGGGTCAGCACGCGCCGAAGCACGTCGAGAGGCGCGCTCTCCACCTCCACGCCGTCCACGCTTACTCGACCGTTGCGCAGCGTGACAAGGCGGGAGGGGTTGGCGCCGGCGAACGACCACCGCGCCACGCGTTCGCCCCCTTCGACGCTCTCGAGCAGGAAGGGGTGGCGCCCGGCGCGCGCGAGACGCAGCAGCATGCCGGTCGGCGTCACGGTGTCAGCGGTAAGCTCACGCACCACCGGCACAACGGGATGGTGCGCCGCGAGCGCGGCAAACTGGGCGCGGGTAGGACGGATCACCGCGAGCCTTCCGCGGTGCGCGGGGGTCTACCGACGGCCTCCAGGCCGCTCAAACCGTCCCCCGACTCCCGGCACGCAGCGACTCCACGTGCAAGGGAAGCTTCTCCTCCGCTGCAAGCGTGGCGGCGGCACGGGCAAGGGTCCGGTAGCGGTGCGCCGCCACCCGCACCACCGCGGTGCGGTGCACGAAGTCCCACACCCCGAGAGGCGAGGAGAAGCGCGCGGCCCCGCCGGTCGGCAACACGTGGTTGGCGCCCACGACGTAGTCGCCGACCGCCACCGGCGCCCACGGGCCCAGGTACACCATCCCGGCACGCTCGATGGCATCCAGCAGGCGCAGCGGTTCCTCGACGAGAAGCTCGACGTGCTCGGGCGCGATGCGGTTCACGACGTCGCATGCCGCCGCGAGGTCAGGCACCAGGAGGATCGCCCCCCACTTCTTGACGGCCTGCCTGGCCGCGGCGCCCTTTGGCAGGGTCCGCACGCGGCTGGCGATGCGACGACTCACCTTCTCTGCGAGAGACTTGGAGGGCGTGACGAGCACCGCCAGTGCGTCGCGGTCGTGCTCGGCCTGGGCCAGCAGGTCGGCGGCCACGATCTCGGGCTCCGCGTGGCTGTCGGCGACCACCGCGATCTCCGTGGGGCCCGCCACGCCGTCGATGTCAACGATTCCGTAAACGAGCCTCTTGGCCACGGCGGACCAGCGCCCTCCCGGTCCCACGATCTTGTCCACCGGCGTCACCGAGTCCGTGCCGTAGGCCAGCGCCGCAATCGCGTGAGCGCCGCCCATCAGGTAGACCTCGTGCAGCTCGAGGCGATCCAGCAGATAGCGAAGCTGCGGCGAGGAGAGGAACGCGCGCGGTGGGGTCGCCACGGCGATGCGTGGCACACCCGCGATGCGCGCCGGCACGGCCGCCATCATGAGCGAGGACATGTACACCGCGGAACCACCGGGCACGTAGATGCCCACCGACTCGATGGGCCGCACGCGGATTCCGAGGTCGCCGCCGTCCTGTTCGATCGTGTAGCCCTTGGGCATCTGCGGCTCGTGAAACGCCTTCAGGTTGGCGAGGGCCAGCTCCACCGCCTTGACGAAGTCGTCCCCGACCTCCTCGCCGCCCTCGACCGGACCCTGAACGCGGAGGCTCTCCATCGGGAGCCCCTTGAGGTCGTGCTGGCGCACGTACGCCACCAGGGCCTTGTCGCCGCGCCGCGCCACCGACGCCACCACCTTGCGCACCTTGTCCTCGAACTGCGGGGAGAACACCTCGGTCATGCGGCCATCAAGCCGGGCCAGGTACTTCTCGCCATTCTCGTCCGTGCTGCGCAGAACCTTCATGGCCATCCTCCCACCATCCGCCAGTATGCGCGGATCCTTGCGCCCCCACGAGCAGCCACACCAGGCCCGTCACAACCTGCGGCGCTGCTTCCAGCCGATCGTGCGTCGGGCGCAGCCCATTGTCGCGCAAGGTGCGTGGCGTTTCCACAACCACGCGGCTCCGCGCCTGCGCGGGACAGAGCCGCCGCCATTACTCCCGAACCACGTCGAGCCCGAGGGCCGCCGCCATGGCCCGCACCGGCGGCGCCACACCGGTCATTGCCGCGAACTGCGAGATCGCCTGGAAGAGCAGCACATCGCGCCCACTCACGAAACGCCAGCCCCGCGTCGTCGCGAGCTGCTCCAGGAACGTCGGCACGGCGCCGTACGGCATGTCCACGACCACCCCGCCCTGCGGCAGCTGCAGCGATTCGAGCCACGCATTCGGCCTCCCGTCGGCGCCAGCCGGCGTGGCATTGACCACCACCGCGGCGCGCTCGCTTGCCCCCACGTCCGTGACGACAGCTCCGAGCCTGGCCGCCGTCTCGCGGGCGCGGGCCGCGTCGCGCGCGGCGATCGCCACCCGCGCGCCCCCGAGCTGCAGCGCCACGGCGGCCGCGCGCGCCGCACCGCCGGCGCCCAGAACCAGCGCCCGCGATCCCCGCAGCTCAACCCCCTCCTCGGCGAGGACCCGGGTGATGCCGTCGATGTCCGTGCAGTCACCAAGCACCTTCCCGGGGCGCGGCAGCACGGTGTTGACGGCCGCTGCGCGCCGGGCCCGGGGCGCAAGCAGGGTGCAGCGCTTCGCGGCCTCCTCCTTCCAGGGCATGGCCACCGCGAAGCCGCCCACCGAGAAACCCAGGCCGTCGAGGCACGACTCGCCCGCCGGCCGCAGCAGCGCGTCCAGCTCTGCCAGCTCCGCGACCTCGAGGGGCACGAATACGTTTGGCAGGCCGAGCGCTCGGTAAGCGGCCGCGTGCAGGCGCGGCGACAGCGACGCTCCAACCTGCGAGCGGAGCACTGCGAACAGCCGCCTCGGCCGCCCACCCAGATGCCCGATGAGGGCGCCCAATTCCTCCGGGAGGTACTGCCCGGGTGCGGCGACCCTTGCCGCGTCCCAGGCCGCATACGCCATACGAGCCCCCAGCAGCGGCCCGAGGAGACGGGTTGCGCGGCCCGCCTCGCCCGTCGCGAACACCACCGCCCGCCGTGCGGGGCGGCCTGCCCTTTCGAGGGCTTCTGCCAGACGCACCACCGCCACGACGTCGGAAAGCCTCGCCGCCGTCGGCACGACCTTGATGAAACGGGTTCCTGCGGCAAGCATCGCCGTCGCGTGTCGTTCCAGGTCGGCCGCCACGCCGCTCGTGAAGTGCGCAGACAGGATCACACGGTCGCGGGGGATCACCGCGTCCACCAGCTCTCCGTCGCGGGCCGCCTCGAGGTCGAAGAGCGCAGCCGGGAGGGAGGCTGCGCGCTGGAAGAAGCGTCGGCGCTCGGCCGGCTCATCGGGCCCCTCACCGCCCTCGGCGTGGGAACGCAAGGTCACCACGACCGGCAGCGGTGATGCCGCCACCAACGACGCGAGGTCGAGGTCCCTTTCAAGCAGGTCGGCGCGCAGCTCGACCGACGTTGCACCGGAGGGTGGGCGACGTACCTCCTCCGCCGGGTCGATCCGGGGAGCCGGGACGAAGGTAGCGACGATCTCCATCAAGCATGGCCTCCCCGCCGGGTGCGGGGAGGTTGTCGTTCGCTTAGGTCCTGTCTCCCCGCCGGTGCCCGGCGCCCACGCGGGGTGCCGTACCCCCCGTACCGCCTCACCGACCGGGGCCAGTCAAGCTCGCGGCGGGTCGCGTTCACGTGCCGCACCCTCGTGACGCTAGAGCTCCCGTCGTAGGCTGTCAACCCGAGACCGCCGGACACGGTCGTTTGCGCTACGATGGCGTCGGCGTCACGCCAGGAAGACCGCCGGGTCCGGGTCGGAATCTCCAGGAGCTGGGCCTTCCCCCGGCCTGCCCCCACCGACGAGACGCCGGAGAGCGAGCACATGAGCCACCCGTGGCACGACGTCCACATCGGTCCGCAAGCCCCGGAGGAGTTCCAGGCGGTGATCGAGATCCCGAAAGGGAGCAAGGTCAAGTACGAGCTCGACAAGGAGACCGGCCTCCTGCGGGTTGATCGGATCCTCTCATCCTCGGTGATCTACCCTGCGAGCTACGGCTTCATCCCGCAGACGTTGGGCGACGACCACGACCCGCTCGACGTGCTGGTGCTTATGCAGGAGCCGGTGGTGCCGCTCTCGATCCTGCGCGTGCGCCCGATCGGGATGATGACGATGCTCGACCAGGGCGAGAACGACGAGAAGATCGTCTCCATCCATCTGGATGACCCCGAGTACCGCGAGTACACCCACATCCGCGAATTGCCCACCCACCGGATGAACGAGGTGCGCCGGTTCTTCGAGGACTACAAGGCGCTCGAGCACAAGGAGGTCCTGGTCCAGGACTTCCTCGGCCCAGACGAGGCGAAAAAGGCGGTCACCCACGCCATGGGTCTGTACGAGGCGCACTTCTCGTGCATGCACAGGCAGAAGCCGCGTAGCTGACCCCAGGGGCGCCTTGGCGACCCAGCCGAAACGATCATGAAGTGACGCAGCTACGCGCCGGTGAGTGCGGCGCGGGCGCGGGTGGCCATCTCCTCGGGGGTCATTGGGACGCGCGGGGCGGGATCGAGGTCCTTCCCGCCCACCACTAGGTCGAGCAACGCGAAAGACCGCGCATGTAGCGAAACGTCTCGATGCCGTCAAGCAGATGAGGACCCACTGAGGGCATGCGGCTGTCGGGCTGATCGGAGCAGCAACGCAGGCGGTGTGGCGGTGCCCAACGGTCCCGTCACGCACGTCACAACCCCCATCCCCGACGCTGGCTATACTCTCTCAGGAGGCATGCAGGGTGCAGACGCTCAAGTCTTCATGTGCTCCTGTGGTGGCTCTCGCGTTGGCTTTGCTCCCGGCCCCAGCGAATGCCCAGGTGTGCACCACCTGGGAATGGGCGAGCCCCTTGCCGACCGGGAACGACATCCTCGCGATTGCCTACGGCGACGGAATCTTCGCCGCCGTGGGAAGCCGCGGCACGATCCTCACCAGCCCTGATGGAGAAACGTGGACCTTCCGGGACAGCGGAACCTGGAACGATTTTAGGGACATTGTGTGGAACGGTGAGCGGTTCGTGGCCGTCGGCCGTTCTCCGGCGGTGAGCACCGACGGCATAGCATGGGTCAGCCAACCGCTCGATCCCGCGGGCTATTTGGCGGCCGTGGTTTGGACCGGTCGGCAGTTCGTCGCGGTCGGCGACGTGTTCGCATACAGCAGGGACGGCAGGAGCTGGGCGACTACTGCTCCCGTCATGCCGTGGGGCGGCATCGTCGCGCTGGCCTGGGACGGTCATCAGTTCGCTGGCGCAACCGGAAGCGGCGTCTTCACGAGCCCCGACGGCGGCTTTTGGACCCTTCGGGAACCCGGCAAGTTTGACGACGTGATCTGGACAGGGGAGCAATTCGTGGCTGCCGGGGCGCTCGGGACGATCGCGACGAGCCCGGACGGTGCCACATGGACCCAGGTCGTTCACGACTTCTGGGCGCCGCCCCTCCCTGCAATCACGAGTCTCGCCTGGACCGGGCAGGGCTACGCCGGGGCGACATCCTACGGCGAGGTCCTATTGAGCAAGGATCTCAAGAACTGGCAACGTGTGTTCAGGTCGAGCACGCCGCAAGCTCCACACCGGGTCGCATGGGGCGAAGGCACTTTCGTCGCCACCGGCTCTCTCGGGGCGTTGGTGTCGAGCAACGACGGCACGACGTGGAGATCGCATAGCTCCGGACTGACCGCTGACTTCAATCGTGTGCGTTGGATGGGGAGCGAGTACCTGGTTGTCGGACGGGATGAGACTGGGAAGAACGTCGTAGCCACGAGCAGCGACGGGCGCGTGTGGTCGGTATCGTACCCGCCAGCGGGGGTACCGCCGGCCGAGATGCTCGATGTCGCGCGCGGCGCCCCAGGGTACGTCGCAGTAGGGGCGTCCGCCACGATCGCGTTCAGCGCGGACGGGAGCACATGGCAGATCGTCGCGAGCGGCCCATCCAATGCCCCGCGCCTGAACAGCGTGACCTGGGGCGGCGGCCGCTTCGTGGCCGTCGGCTCGAGCGGCACGGTCCTCGCGAGTTGGGACGGCGAAGAGTGGATGGCGAGCGATTCGGGAACCGCGCGGGACTTGGCGGATGTCGTGTGGACCGGCACCCAGTACGTAGCCGTCGGCGGCGTTCAGGATGCGGCCTCTGTTGAATTCTGCATCCCCAGCAGACCGACGGTCCTGACAAGCCTGAACGCCAGTGAATGGACGCTCGGGGAAACACCCGGGTACGGTGGCGCGCTGACGGCTTTGTCGTGGACGGGACGCGAATTGGTCGCGCTGGTGCAGGACGACTCGTGCTCGGAGTGGTCGTCGATCAGCAGTCCCGACGGCGTCCAGTGGACCCCCCAGCAAGCACCGGATTGGCCCCGGTTCGATGCCATCACGTGGTGCGGAACCTTTCTTGCTGCGGTCCGCTGGGACAATTCAGCACCGGCATTCATGATGTACACGGTGCAGAACCTCTGGGTGAACTCCGGCGGCGTCGCGTGGACCAGGTCTCCCAGCTGGATTCCGGCGGTCGTCTCCTCCATCGCGTCAGACGGCCGGAACATCGTAGCCGTCGGCAGGGGCGGCACAATCCTCCGAACGGAGTGCGCGATGCCCAGAGTGCCCCGGCGCCGCCTGCGGCCTATCGGCCCACCTCACTCTGGCGGTGCGATCGCCATCCCTTAGTCCACGCGGCTCACCTGGGCCTTGCTCGCTGCGGCGGTGGCACCCGGGTTCTGCCGGCCGCGGAGTCAGCGGACGGCGAGTGCGGCCCGGGCGCGGGTGGCCATCTCCTCGGGGGTCATCGGGACGCGCGGGGCGGGTTCCGGGTCCTCGCCCGTCACCTCGAGGTCGAGCAGCGCCGGCCCTCGAGCCGCGAGCCAGCTCTCAATCGCGGCGCGTGCGTCGCCGCCGGACAGACAGCGGCGCGCCCACTTGTACCCCGCCCCCGTGGCAGCCGCGGCCAGGTCCACCATCCGCGAGAGCGCCGGCTGCCCGCCCGTGGTGGCGTAGCACCCGTTGTCGAGGACCAGGTGGTAGAGGTTTGCCGGCTTGAGCCCGCCGACCATCGCGAGCCCGCCGAACCCCATGAGGAGGTTGCCGTCGCCATCGAGGGCGACGATGCGCTCGGGGCGCGTCATCGCGAGACCGAGGGCGATCGAGGCCACCTGCCCCATCGAGCCGAGCATGTAGAACGTCCGCGCGCGATCGAGCGCGCGGTACGCCTCTCGCGAGATCGCTCCGTCGGCCGCCACCACGATGTCCCCTTCCCCGAGCAACGAGAGGGCCAGCGCGATAGACTCTGCGCGGGTCATACGTCGGCCTCCTTGCCCACCAGCAGTACGGCGGGCGTGCGCTCGTGCTCGGAGGCCTCGATCAGCCAGCGTGATTCGGCCTCGTGTCCACCGGGCTGGGCCTCCCGCCACGGGATTCCGAACAGATCCAGGAGCCCGCGGGTGCTCTGGCCAAGGATGCGGTGTTCCTCGTAGTCAGTCGGGGCCCCGCGGTCGGAGACCACCATCGGCAGCGGGATCCGGTACATGAGGTGCAGCGAGGTCAGCACCTCCAGGCAGTAGCCGAGGCCGGAGTTCTGCATCGCCGCCAGGGCGCGCCGCCCCCCCAGCCAGGCGCCCGCGCACGCAGCCACCGCGTGATCTTCACGGACTGCCGGGAGAAAGAAACCCGCCGGCAGCTCCGCACACCCCGCGAAGAGCTTCTTCAGGTACGAGCACGGCACGCCCGCCACGAACCCGATCCCCGCCTCCAGCAGCGCATCGAGTCGCCGGGATACGCTCACTCCCTGCTCTCCGGGGCCAGTAGCTCCGTGTCCGGGGTCGAGTCCGGAGTGATTCGGGGGCCCGACTTCACGTCCTCGCGAATGATGAGCTCGAGGAACATGTCGCGTACCCCCGCTTTGCCCCGCTGCTTGTAGACACGCGCCACGTCACGGGCCGACAGCTCGATCCCGGTCATCGTGTGGAGGTACTGCGTGAACACCCTCGGGCGGGACAGGAAGCTGACCACCAGCAGCAGGAGCAGGACCCCCACACCGATGATCAAGAACGTGTTCATTTGAGGGGAAAGCTCAATCATCGCGCGAATCCTCCTCGCTGCTGTTCTCCTGCGTCGCGTCCACCTCTCCGAAGTAGTCCGCGGGGACCAGAACCTCGCGCCCGCGTGAGCCCTGGGAGGGGCCCACGACCCCCTCCTGCTCCATCATGTCGAGCAGCCTCGCCGAGCGGGCGTACCCGAGGCGCAGCTTGCGTTGAATGTAGGAGGCCGAGGCCTTGCGCGAGGCCACGACCAGGCGGGTCGCCTGGTTGTACATCGGATCGTCCCAGTCCGGTTCGCCGCCCATGGCCGCGCCGGGCTCCGGCTCCTCAAGGACCCTCGGGTCGAACTCAGGCTTACCCAGGCGCCTCAGGTGCTTGAGGACGGTAAGGATCTCCTCCTCGCGCACCAGGCAGCCGTGCAGCCGGATTGGGCGCGAGGTCCCGGCCGCCAGGTACAGCATGTCGCCCTGGCCCAGCAGGCACTCGGCCCCCTCCGTGTCCAGGATCGTGCGCGAGTCGAAGCGCGTGCGCACCTTGTAGGAAATTCTGCAGGGGAAGTTGGCCTTGATCACCCCGGTTACGATGTCAACGCTCGGGCGCTGCGTAGCGAACAGGAGATGGATCCCCACGGCGCGAGCCATCTGCGAGAGGTGGCCGATCGAGTCCTCCACCTCGGTTGGGCAGGTCATCATCAGGTCGGCCAGCTCGTCGATGATGATCACGAAGAACGGAAGCGGCCGCAGCTCCTCGGCGCCAGCGGTCCGGGCAACCACGCCACGCGCCTCGGTGTCGGCAAGCAGGGCGTTGTACTGGCTGAGGTTGCGCACCTTGCAGGCGGCAAGCAGCGCATACCGCTCCCGCATCTGCCGCACCGCCCAGCGCAACGCTCGTGCCGCCTCCTTGGGGTCGGAGATGATCGGAGTCAGGAGGTGGGGCAGCTTCTCGTAGATCCCCAACTCCACCTGCTTGGGGTCGATCAGGATGAAGCGCACCGTCTCCGGCGTGGCCTTGAAGAGGATTGACATGATCATTGAGTTGATGCCGACGCTTTTGCCCGAGCCGGTGAAACCGCCGATTAGCAGGTGCGGCATGCGCTGCATGTCGGTGACGAACGGCCGCCCGTGAATGTCCTTGCCGAGCGCCAGCGTCAGTGGGGAGGCCGAGTGCACGAACTTCGAGGATTCGACGACCTCACGCAGCACGATGGTCTGGCGCTCCGGGTTGGGCACCTCGATCCCCACCGTGGCCTTGCCGGGGATCCTCTCGATGCGGACGGCCTCCACCTGAAGGCCAAGCGCGAGATCCTCCTCCAGCCGGACGACCTGCGCGTACTTCACGCCCGCCGCGGGGCGGAACTCGTACGTCGTGATGACCGGCCCAGGCAGCACGTCCTCCACCCTGCCCTCGACCTTGAATTCCAGGCACTTCGCCTCCACGTGCTCGCGCATCGCGGCCAGTTGCTTGGGGTCGAGCTCCGGCGCCGGCGGGGGCTGCAGCAGCATCGTCTTCTCCGGCAGAGGGGAGGCGGGTGTCTCGCTGACGAAATCAAAGACCTCCTGCACCGCAAGCGGCTCGACCCGCGGCGCGGACGGCCGGCGCGGCCTAGGTGGTGCGATCCTCCGCTCCGGCGCGGTGGCGGACCGGGCCGGCGCCGGCGGCTCCTCCTCGCTGATCACGGCCACCTGGTGCAGGCGCCTGATCCGGAACCTCCCGTCGCCCGCCTTTTCGCGGGCCACCAGAGCCGGACGCGGCGCGGACGGGTGGCGCTCCTGGTGACGCCGCAGCAGCTCGCGGCGCATGTCGTCCCTGCGGCTGTCCTCCCTGCGGCGTGCCCAGCGGGCGGAGAGCTCGGAGCGCTTTCGGTTGACGAGCTCCCCTGTGCCCGTGAAAACCTGCGCCACCGAGCCACGGACGCCGAACACCACCCCGGCCACCAGCGCGCCGGCGCACAGCGCCAGCGTCCCTATTGGCCCGAGCGACTCGTTCAGCCCGGCAACGACCAGCCGGCCCACCTCCCCGCCCAACTCCAGCTCACCTCCCCGGTAGGATGCGCGCCCGCCGAGCGCGGTCAGGAGGCCGGCTCCCCCAACCACGGCGACGGACCACGAGCCTCCCTGGATGCCCGGCGAGCCCAGCTCTCTCCCGCGTAACCAGTGCCATCCCACCGCGATCATCGCCACCGGCACGGCCAGCGCGGGGACGCCCAGGAGGCCGACCAGGATGCCCGCCGCCGCCGCCCCGCCGTGGGAAAGGAGGTTGTGGACCACGTCGCTGCCGGCTGAGAAGAGCGAGGGGTCGAGGGGGTGGTAGGTCAGCACCGCGAGCAGCACTAGGGCCCCGATCAGGCCCAGGAGGTAGCCCGCGATCTCGCGCGTGATCTCTTCCCGCGTGCGCGCCATTACCAGACCCCCCAGAGCCTCAAGGCCACGATGAGCGCGGCCAGGGGCAGCAAGTAGTAGGCAAACAGGTGCAGGCGTCCCTGCTGGACCAGACGCCGGGTCAACACCAGTGCGGCGAACCCCACGACCGCCGCGGTGAGCGTGCCGGCAACAACCGGCCCCATGAACTCCCGGGCGCCCGCCAGCTCGGAGCGGTGCGTCCACCCCTCCACCACGGCCGCGCCGAGGATGGCGGGGATCGAGAGCAGGAACGAAAAGTCGGCCGCCCAGCGCCGCGAGAGTCCGGCGCCCAGCCCCGCCACGATCGTCGTCCCCGAGCGCGACATCCCTGGAAGCAGGACGACGACCCCCTGGGCGAGGCCGACGAACGCCGATGCGCCCCAGGTCATGCTGGGCCCATCGATCCCACCGCTGGCCGGCCGCACCGCGACGAGCAGCACTGCTGTCACGACAAACCCGGCGGCGATCAGCAACGGGTACTGGATTGACTCTTCCGCCCACCGGCGCAGCGGCAGCGCCAGCGCCGACGTCGCGGCCATCGCGAGCACCAGGTGCGCCCCGAGGCGGACAATGTACCTCTCACGGACGGCCTCCACGATCTTCTTCCACTCGAGAGCAACGATCGCCACGACCGTTCCGAGGTGGAGGGAGACGTCGAACACGAGGCCGGGCTGGGAGAACCCCGGCATCAGGGCCTGCGCCAGCGCCAGGTGTCCGCGCGAAGACACCGGCAGGAACTCGGTGAGGCCCTGGATCGCGCCGAGCAGAACGGCCTGAGCGACCGTCATGCTAGAGCTCCACGACCAGCGCCACGACCACGGGGCGACGGCGCGTGCGCCGGCGTAGCTCGCTTCGCAGCCACCGGCTCATTGTACTGCGCAGCCACTCGGGATCGCGTCGTGCCAGCGCTCCCGCACGGGCAAGCTCGCCGGCAAGGCCGGCCAGCAGGTGGTCGCGGACGGCCGGGGAGAGCGGCATCCCCGAGACGTGCAGCTGCGGCTCCCCCACAGGGCCCTGGCCGGTACACGAGCACGGAAGCACCGCGACCACCAGCCCCTCGCGGGCTAGCGATCGGCGGTGGTGCAGCACGGCGGGGTCGAGCACGTCTTCTCCGACGTCGTCGAGCAGGATCCGGCCCACCTGCCTGACCTCACCGGTGGTGATGACCTGCCCGCCGTGCCACGCCAGCTCCTCGCCGTTCTCCGCCACGCTCGTCGTGATGCCGCGGCGGCGAGCGATGTCGGCCACGGCCTCCAGGTTGCGGCGCCTGCCGTGAACCGGCACCACGACCTTGGGCCTCGTGAGGTCGAGCAGGCGCTCCAGTTCGCTCCGGTGCGGGTGCCCGGAGGCGTGGATGGGAGCCTCCGCGGACGTGACCACCCGCGCCCCACGCCGCACGCAGTGGTCGAAGAGCTGGGCGAGCCGGCGCTCGTTGCCGGGGATGATGCGCGCCGCGTGGAGCACCGTGTCGCCCGCGCGCAGTCGCAGGCCCGTGAGCAGGTCTACCGCGAGGCGGGAGAACGCGGAGCCCGGCTCACCCTGCGAGCCGGTAGCGACCACCACGACCCGGTCGCGGGGCAGCTTGGGCAGCTCGCGGGCCGGGCGCAGCAACCCTGGGGGCAACCTCAGCCCTCCAAGCTGCCCCTGCACCTCGAGCGACTCCACCAGGCCACGCCCTACCGGCACGACGACCCTCCCCGCCTGGGCGGCGGCCATCGCCACCTGCCGGAAGCGCCCCAGATGCGAGGCGAACGAGACCGCGATGACCGCCCCCCGAGCGCCCCGCACCTGCTCCTCGAGGGCGGCCGCAACCTGGTCCTCGGCCGGCGGCTCGGCCTCGACGAGGGCGTTGGTACTGTCGAGCAGGAGCACATCCACCCCCGCGTCCCCCCATCCCGCGAGCGTCTCCGCCGAGGTCGTCTCGCCCAGCGCCGAGGCGGCAAGCCGGAGGTCGGTCGCCAGCACCAGGGTGCCGGGCTCCCCCTCTAACCGCAGCACGACCGCACCCGGGATCGAGTGCGAGACCGGCAGCGCCTCGACCCCGAACTGTCCGGCCCGTTGATCCGTACCTCCCTTGAGCTCGCGGGTGGCGAGGGGCTCGCCGTTGGAGAGCGCTCGGCGGGCCCATGCGAGGGTTGTGCGGCTGGCAAGGACTTCGACCGCGGGGAACGCCTCGCGCAAGAATGTGAGGCCCTTGATGTGGTCGTCGTGGGCGTGGGTGACGATCACGGTCTGGGGTCCGTGCCCGCCAAGAGCGGCAAAGTCGGGCACCTCGTAGCCGACGCCGAATGCTGCGAGGTCCGAGAACGCCGCGCCGGCGTCGATCAGCAGGTTGCCGCCGGACTCCGGTTCGATGAGCAGTGAGTTTGCCCCGAACTCGCCGAGCCCACCCAGGGCCAGCAGACGTGTGGCCATCACGCACTCCTCGACGCCGGCAACGCCCCGGCGAGGGCGAGCCAGAGTTCGAGGGAGGGATCCTGGGGGCGCATGTCGTCGCGGGCTCCCACCGCCACCAGCGCTGCGGCGATGTCGTCGGACGATCCGATGGACGCAAGCGCGTTGGCGAGCTTCTTCCGACGATGGGTGAACGCGACCGAGGCGAGTCCGAGGGCCCTCTCTACCGTGCCGGGTGGGGCGGGCGACGGGTGCAACGCCAGACGCACAACGGCGGAGGTCACCCGCGGCGGCGGCGAGAAGCAGCGCGGCGGGACGGTGAACAGGAGCTCGGCCCGCGCGTATGCTTCCGCCTCAAGGGTGAGCAACCCGCGCCCCGTCCCTCCGTCGGGAGCCACCAGTCGCCGCCCGACCTCAACCTGCACCATCACGACAAGCACCGTGAAGAGGTCGTGGCGGGGCAGCAAACGCCTGAGGATCGGCGTTCCGACGCTGAAGGGAAGGTTGGCCGCGACCTGCCATGGGCCCCCTTCCGCCAGCCCGTCGAGGTCGAGGGCTAGGCCGTCCCCGTGGCGGACGTCGAGGTGTGCCGGGCTTCCAAGGCGTCCCGGAAGGGCGGCCGCCAGCCGTTCGTCCAACTCCACTGCCCGCACCATCGAAAAGCGCTCCAACAAGGGGCGGGTTAGATCGCCTCTCCCCGGCCCGATCTCCAAGACCCTGGGCGGCGTGTCGGCGAGAGCGGCCACAATGGCGTGTGCAGTTGCGGGGTCGCGCAGGAAGTGCTGGCCTAGCCTCTGCCGCCGAATCCGCAAGGTTGCCACCCCCTCCCGTCACTCCTACAATAGCGCTCCCCGGCGATGCCGGGGCGGCGGAATCGGTAGGATCTCCACGCCCTTGTCAGCGTCGGGGCACAAGGCCAGACGGCGAAAACGTGTCGGGCCCCCGGAAGGAGGGGAAACACAGAATGGGCGGAAACGTCTCGCACATCACGGATGCCACCTTCGAGTCCACGGTGATCAACAGCGCCAAGCCGGCAATGGTGGACTTCTGGGCCACCTGGTGCGGCCCGTGCAAGATCATCGCCCCCCACGTCGAGGCGCTGGCCGACGAGTTCGCCGGCAAGGCCGTCATCGCTAAGCTGGACGTCGACTCTAATCGCCAGAGTGCCATCAAGTTCGGGATCCAGTCGATTCCCACCCTACTGTTCTTCAAGGGCGGGAAGGTGGTGGACCGAGTGCTGGGTGCGGTCGACAAGAAGGTCCTCAAGGAAAAGTTGACGGCGCTGCTGTGACGGGACCCGTCACGGCAGCGCGGTCATGGCGAGGCCGCGCAGCGGCCGAAACCATCCCAACGAATCCAAGGGGGCGCCAGAGCCGTGAGCGTTCCACAGTTGAAATCGATTGAGGGACCGCGGGGGCCCGTCGCCTACGAGCGATGGGGCGGAGGACCTCCGCTGTTTCTGATCGCCGGTCTCGGGTCCCGCGCTCGCCTCTGGGGCGAGCTCCCGCGACTGCTCTCCGAGCGCTTCACCGTGCTTGCCCCCGACAACCGGGGCGTGGGCGGCTCCCGGGGCGGTGATCCGTTCACGCTCGAGGGGAGCGCCGACGACGCCGCGCTGGTGCTCGCGGATGCCGGCTTCTCGGCGTCCGGCGTCGTCGGCGTGTCGATGGGTGGCCTGATCGCGTGCCAGTTCGCGGTTCGCCACCCGGAGGCGGTCCAACGCCTCGTGGTGGCCTCCTGCGGCGCCCGCCTCACCCCCTCCCACGCGCGCATGCTGCGCTTCTTCGAGTTGGCCTTCACGCGCCTTGCCCCCGACGAGGCTGCCCAGGCCCTGATGGCCTTCGCCTTCGCGAGCACGTTCGCCGACCGCTACCCCGGCTTCGTGGACCAGGCCGCGCGCCTGTGGACGCTCGACACGGAGGACCAGCCAGGTGCCCTGCAACAGCTCGCCCACCTGAAGGCGGGGTGGGACCTGCGGCCGCAGCTCGGAGGCATCGCCTGCCCCACACTCGTTCTCGCGGGAGAGCTCGACCCTCTGGCGCCCGCGGCCTCGACCCGGGAGTTGGCCGCCGCGATCCCCGAGGCGTGCTACCGGGAGGTGCCCGGGGCGGCGCATTCGGTCCTGGCCGAAGGAGGCAGCGCTCTCCTGAATAAGGTCATCGAGTTCCTCTCGACGTGAGATGGAAAATCGGGGAAGAGTCGACAGTTGAGAGTCAAGAGCTTCCGCAATCCGCAATCCCGGCCGTCCAAAGCAAATACGGCTCGACCGGCTAGAATCCCGGCCATGGACGAGCTCCGGGGCCGGGAAGCCGGAGACTGGCCGCTCGAGCCTGCGCTCGGGGTTCTGCGGGCGCGCCTTGGCGCCGATCTCGAGGCGGTAATGGCGGTAGTTGGCACGCTGAATCAGACCCAGGCGGACTGGAGACCCGCGCCAGAGCGCTGGTCGGTGGGCGAGGTGCTCCACCACCTGGTCCTGTCCAACCGGTCGTTCGCGCTCGTCGTGGCCAAGCTGGTGGAACGCGGGCGGCGCGAAGGGCTAACCGCACGTCCGGACGGGCGGCGCTCGTGGCCTCGGCTGCGCGGGATCGCCGACGTCGGGGCCTCGGGGCCGGTCAAGAACCCCGAGCGCGTAACGCCAACCCACGGGTTGCCGGTCGAGCAGCTACGCAGCGAGTTGGCCGAGTCGCACCGGGCCGTCGCGGTGCAGATACCCGACCTCGTCGGGCTTGACCTCGCGACGCTGCGCTTCCCGCACCCGCTGGGGTTCGAGCTGAACCTATATCAATGGACCGACATCATGGGTGCCCACGAGCGCCGCCACCTGCACCAGATCGAGACGCTGGTGACCGCCGACGGGTTCCCGCCCGCGAATTCGTGAGGTGTGCCGGCTGATTTGCGGGATGGGTGCGACGCGCCCGTTCCGCTTCGATACACTGCAGCGGTGCGTTTCCGGGCACGAGGCCAGGTGGCGTGCGGGGGCCACTGCGGAGGTGTGACGTGCGTTTATGCCGGCTGGAAGTTGCGGGCGTCCCACGCTGGGGCGTGATCGAGGGCGAGCTGGTGACGCCGCTGGCCGCGTCCCCGTGGGACGAGGTGCGGAAGATCGCCGGCGCGATGCCGCTGGCCACCGCGAAGCTGCTCCCCCCGTGCGAGCCCACCAAGGTCGTGGCCGTGGGTCTCAACTACCGCGCGCACGCCGCCGAGATGGGCAAGGAGCTGCCCGAGGAGCCGCTGCTCTTCCTCAAGGCCCCTTCATCGCTGCTGCCCCCCGGCGGGACCGTGGTGCTGCCCAGGCAGTCGAGCCGGGTGGAGCACGAGGGGGAGCTGGCGCTGGTCATCGGCCGGATCGCGTCCAGGGTCAACGTCTCGCACGCCCTGGAGTACGTGAGGGGCTTCACATGCCTGGACGACGTGACGGCCCGCGACATCCAGCACAAGGAGAAGGTCTACGCGCGGGCTAAGGGCTTCGACACGTTCTGCCCAGTCGGGCCGTGGCTGGAAACAGAGATCGCCGACCCGCAGGCGCTTCCCATCGAACTGCGGGTCAACGGCGAGGTGCGCCAGAAGGGCTCAACCGCCGACATGATCTTCTCGGTTGCCGAGCTCGTCGCGTTCATCTCGCACGTCATGACGCTTTTCCCGGGCGATCTCATCACCACTGGCACCCCGCCAGGCGTCGGCCCCCTGCGGCCTGGGGACAGCGTCGAGGTCGAGATCGCAGGCATCGGTGTCCTCCGGCACACCGTCAGCGCCGCTTGACGGGCACCCGGGACGTTGGTATTTTTCTCCCCCGCCCGGGAGACCGGGCGTCGAGCGGGAATAACTCAGTGGTAGAGTGCGACCTTGCCAAGGTCGAAGTCGCGGGTTCAAATCCCGTTTCCCGCTCCATTATCTGCTAGCGATTGCCCCCGAAATCGGGGGCTTTGTCACCCTCGCACGGCGGTCTTGGCCTATCCGCGGTTGTGCCCGCCTGATCCGGGGCGGCCCGGTGATGTCGTAACGGGCTCGAGTCTGCCCTGATGGCGCACTTCGCCGCGGACGTCGTGCTGCACGTCCTCGGGCCAGGCCTTCTCCTGGAATAGTCAGCGGGGTGTGAGCCGTGTCACGGGCGCCTGCGGAGGCGACGGGGCGGGGACCGGGGCCAGATCCAGCGTCACGTTCTCCAGGACGACTCGGCCCGCGTTGGCAAGACGGCTCCCTCGCGACACGTTCCTGAAGACGCTGTCGCGGATGACGACCCCGCCGACCGGCGACACCTCGAGCCCGAGGATCGAGAAGGCGACCGCGGCCCGACCCACCGTGAGGCCTTCGACGCGGACGTTGCGGACGACCGGTATGAACGTGCGGGACAGGTCCTCGTCCATGACCTGGTAGAGCATGTCGATGTCGATCGCGGAGCCGACCTCGCCGATCTCGGTGTCCCGCATGAACACGTTCTCGACAAAACCTCCCCGCGCAGTGTTCGTCTTGATCCGGAGTCCCCGCTCGAGATCGGGGCTCGACATCGTGTTGCACTCCGCGAAGACGTCGCGGACACCGCCGCTGACCTCGCTGCCGACCGTCACGCCCCCGTGGCCGGCCCGCATCCGGCAGTTGCGAACGACGATCCGCTCGGACGGCGCCGCGAGGCGGCGACCGTCGGCGTTCCGCCCGGACTTGATCGCGATGCAGTCGTCCCCAGTATCGAAGAGCGTGTCCTCGATGAGGACGTCCGTGGACGACTCGGGGTCGCACCCATCGTTGTTCGGGCCAGGGGATACTACCGAGACACGGCGCACGATCACGTTCGAGGAGAGGACTGGGTGGATCACCCAGAAGGGTGAGTTCCGGATGGTGACGCCCTCGACCAGCACGTTTCTGCAGCGGTACACCTGCAGGAACGGGGGCCGGAGGTAGTGGCCGGCGCCGTAGACCCGCTGTTCGGGAGGGACGCCTTCGGCGGCCTGCTGAAAGAGGCGAGTCCGGGCCGGCTTCTGGCTCTCGGCCCCTGCCGCCGCCTTCCACGGCCACCAGTGCAGGGGGTCGGCCTGCCCGTCAAGCGTCCCACTCCCCGTGATGGCCAAGTTCTTCTGCTCGAAGGCGTAGACCAGCGGCGCGTAGTTCATCAACTCGACGCCTTCCCACCGGGTAAACACGACGGGGAGATACCGCGCGGGATCTGCACTGAAGCGAAGCGTTCCTCCCGCGAGGATGTGGAGGTTCACGTTCGAAAGGAGGCGAACGGGCCCGGTCAGAAACTCGCCGGGCGGCACGATGACGCGCCCTCCGCCGGAGGCGTGACACGCCTCGATCGCTGCCATCAGTGCGCTGGTTGCATCAGTGGAACCGTCCCCGACGCCGCCAAAATCGGTGATTGAGAAATCCCGGGCCGGGAACACAGGCGGCTGGATTCGCGCGAGAATCCCGGGCAGTCTTGCCCACGGGTCGTCGCTGGTCGAACCGCCGCCTCCGGCCGCAACGACCCAAACCGGTAGCACGGAAAGCAGCGATACGACCGCCAGAGTAACGGCGAAGGGGATCTTCCGTGTCATGGCTTTACCTCAGCCGGCCAACGTCGACCGCCTGCATGTCCTCGAACTCCTGGTTCTCGCCTCCCATGCTCCAGACGAAGGCGTAGCGGCCCGTTGCGACGCCGAAGTGCATCGACCAGGAGGGCGCCAGTACGGCTTGCAGGTTGCGAACGACGAGGTGGCGCGTGTTCTCGGGCGGTCCCATGACGTGAAGCGCGAAGGCGCTCGGCGCCAGATCGAAGTACAGGTAGACCTCGGTGCGCCTGTGATGGGTGTGCGGTGGGATCGAGTTCCAGACGCTTCCCTCCTCGATGTCGGTCACACCCATGACGAGCTGGCAACTCGGGACCCCGCGAGCGTGGATGTACCGGCGGAGGACCCGCAGGCTCGCGTCGGCCTGGGACCCGATCCTCACCGTTTCCGCCTCACCCTGCGACACCCGTGCGGACGGGAGACTTGCGTGAGCGGGATGGCTCACGAGGTAGAAGAGGCCGGGATCGTCCTCGCGCTTGCTGGCGAAAACGATCTCGCGCGCACCCCGGCCGATGTAGAGACCGTCGCGCCGCCCGAGGCCGTGCGTCTGTCCGTCCACCGTGACGGCCCCGAGTCCCCCGAGGTTCACCACACCCACCTCGCGGCGAGTGGCGAAAAACGGTGCCGACAGCTCCGCCGGCGCGTCGAGGGTCAGTGGACCGCGGCGCGGCACGACGGAGCCGAGGATCGTTCGCTCCGCCTCCCAGTGGACCAGACGCACCTCGTCCGGTGCGAAGAGGTCCTCGACAAGGAACGCTGCGCGCAGCTCCGCTACGGTCATCCTCTCGTAGTGGACGGGATCGACGAGAAAGCGTGTCTGCATTCTTTCAGCTCCCTGACTCAGCGCGGCAGGACCTCGATTCTGAGCGGCGAACGAAGACGCTGCACCAGGTCCTCGACGAGGCCATCCCACGCGGCAGATCCGGGGACATCACCGCCCTTGTCCCACCCGGAGCCGGCATGGTACACCACAGGCTGCCCCGCCTTCGTGTGCCCGACGAGCAGGACGTTGCCTTCGGCTTCGGCAACCGAGTCGATGCGGGCGGGGTCGACAATGACGGCGCAGCCGAGGTTTCCGTTTGGCTCCTTGAGCGCTTCCCACGTCCGCAGGGTCCCCTCCTCGCGCTCGATCCGGACCTCGGCGCCCTTCGCCCTCTTGATCCCCGTGGCCCACGTCACCTCGTCCGCACCGTCCACGGAGTAGATGCTCTCGATTCGGTTGAAGTGCGAGCCCGCGTCCAGCGTGATGCGTTTCGTCTCGGTGACCCGGACTCCCGCGGCGTCCCATGGCTCGTAACGCAGCTCGAACACGAGTCGGATCGGTCCATTCGCGAGAACGCGGGATTCCCGGAAGTTCCTCGAGACGAAGAGGCGGCCGCCCTTCCAGATTCCGCTGCCGCCGCAGCCGCGGCTCGGGCCAACCGAATAAAAGTCGCCTCCCTCTCCGTGGTCGACGTGATAGTCGTCGACCATGTACCAGTCGTTGACGACCAGCGCCCGCGTCCTCTTCACCCAGACGTCCACTCCGCTGCTCGTCAGCGGCTCCTTCTGCCAGGTCTCGAGTGCCGGGCCGTAGACCCGATGAGCTACCCGGTCGTTTTCCCAGGCAAAGTCGTCGAACCGCTCCCTTACGAACCTTCCGTACACGCGGAAGTCTTCCTTCCGCAGTTGCCGCTTGTCCCCGAGGGTGAGGAGGAAGGTCTTCGTCGCGCGAGGTTCGAATCCGCTCTGGAAGGCGATCTGGTCGGCCGTGCCGTCCCCGTCGTCGTCGACGGCCTGCGCGAAAACCTCGCGGGCCGGCCCCTCCTCGGTCACACGAATGCGGGCGAGGTCCTCCGCGCGGAAGGCAACCTTCAACGTGGCAAGGGGAAGCACGACCGTCTCGTTGGCACGGGCACGGCCAAGGTCGCTCGAGACAGTGACCCGGAGCGATGGCTCCTGCGCGAGGAGAAGGCTCGCGGCGGGTGTGAGCACCACCGCGAGCCAGGGGTGGCATCGCTTGCACATTATCGGTCTCCGGGCTCACGCGGCTGGATCAGACAGCCGCGTGAGCCCTGGCGTTCAAAGTCAGAAGGTCAGACGTGCCCCGAGTTGGATGTCACGAGGGTTATTGCGCTGAGATCGGAAGGTGCCGAACGTCGCGCTGCGCGGGTTCAGGTCGGGGTCCCAGTACACCGTGTAGTTGATTGCGTTGATCGCGTCCAGCCGGATGAGGAGCTGAACCGTTCCTGGAAGATCGAAGGTCTTCGAGATACCGATGTCCATGAGGTGGAGGTTCGGCATCCGCATGTTGGCAAGGATCGTCGGGAAGTAGCGGGCGTTCGCGGTTCCAACCGCGATCCTCGTATCGGCCCTCTGCTTCGCCGGGTCGTCCACGCCGTTGGTCTGCACCTTGCTGTCGTGGAAGTAGAAGCACCTCGTGTCCCACGCGGGCACGTCGAGGCCGATGATCTTGCCGGCGGAGTTCCTCGACCCCACGGAGCCGACGCTTAGGTCCTTCGCATTGCAGGTCGGATCGAAGTAGATGTGCCCCCACCCGGTCGCAATGCCGCTCGTGAACGAGGTCAGCGGGAAGCCGTCCTGGTACTGGTACGAGACCGAGACGTTCCAATCGCCAAAGATCGTCTGCATGACCGAGCCCCACTTGTCGCCCCACTTTCGACCCTTGCCGACGGGAACCGGGACGGTCGCGCCGACCGAGGCCCGGTTGGGTCGGTCATCCGCTGTCGTGCGGCTCTCCAGCTTGGTGTCGAACGAGTTGAGGTAGCTGACTCTCTCGGTCATCTTGGACCGGGTGTATGACGCGATGACGGACAACCCGTTCTCGAATCGCTTCGAGAGACTGAGCTGGCCGGAGTTGTAGGAGTCCGAGCCGTTGTACTGCATGACAGCCACCCGCAGGAATTCCGGGTATGCCAGCAGGAGCTGCTGGCGCTGGATCGTCGAGCCGTTGAGGGTGGTGCCCGGCAGAAGGCCTTTGAAGGGGTTTGTCACGTTGGTGGTGAGGTACGTCTCCTGCGCCGTGTCACGCTCGGCGTTGAACGAGACGTACTCCTTGGGCAGGCCGTTCAGATCTCGCCGGACGGGCAGGTTCCTTCCCTGCGATCCGATGTAGTCCAGCTGGACGACCCACCCGGCGCCGAGGTCGCGCTGCGCACCCAGCTGCCAGCGCGTGTAGACGGGCGTCTTCCGCTCGGAGTTGACGATCATCGTCACGGCGTCAGCCACCAGGTCGCGCCCGGCCCACGTGAGCAGACCCTGCGAGGAGCCCGGCGGGACGTCGAGGCCGTTGGGGAAGGGATCGTTGAGGTCGGCGATAAACGTCTTGCCGCTGTCGTTCGTGGAGACGAGGAGCGTCTGCTGCGAGTAGCCGGCCTGGTTTATCGAGTCGAAGGTGTAGGGATACGAGTAGAGACCGATACCTCCCCGCACGACGGTCTTCCTGTCAATCTGGTACGAAGCGCCAACTCGCGGCAGGACGGAGAGGAGCGACTTGTAGATCGGCCTGCCTTTGTAAACCAGCCCGCCCAGGACCTGGAATTGGTCGGCCGGGATCTCATCAATTGGGTTCTTTGCATACGCGGCGCGTGCTGCCGCGTTCAGGGGGCTGATGGCCGTAAGGTCGAAGCCCGTGGCGTTCCTGTTGTGCGTCTCGGTGAGGCCGCTGTCGAGCTCCGCGCGCAGACCGAAGTTCACGGTGAGGCGCGAGATCGGCGACCAGGTGTCGTGAGCGAAAAGGGAGTGGTATGTCTGCTGGAAGCGCCCGCTGGTGTTGTTGTCGATGTTGCTGTTTCCGCCGGAGGTCGGGATCCCGAGGAGGAACTGCGCCAGCGCCTGGCCGGCCTGGATGGCTGCGCTGTTGTTCGCCCGCGTGTAGGCGCCGGTGAAGTTGTAGCGACCCGCCATGTTCCCGTAGTTCTGTAGCGTCCATTTCTGGATGCGCAGGTCGTAGCCGGCGCGGATCGTGTGGTCGCTCAGGGCCCAGGTGAGCGTAGAGGCGAAGGAGGTGTTGTAGAAGGGGTTGTCCCTCCCCTCGCTGTAGTCGGAACGCTGCGAGCCGAGCGTCTGGTACGTCACCCCGCCGCCGGCGATGTCGAACCGGGGCAGGTACTGGTAGCCCCGGAAGAGCGCGACGGTTGCCGCGTCGAAGCCGAGGCTCACGGGGTCGAACGACTCCGCGGGTTCGCGCCACTCCCCAAACTTCGAGGAACTGAGTCGGAGGTCGCCGATGAGGTTCGAGGTGAACATGTTCGTGTAGGTCGCCGTGCCCCCGAGGTTGCTGCGATTGTCGAAGCCCGCCGTCACCTGGAACCCGTTCTGCTCACCCGCCCAGTCGTATCGGTCCTCCTGCCTGGTGTTCCAGTAGCCGGTGACAGCCAGTTTCTGGTTGACCGTGAAGTTATGGTCGAGCCGGATCAGCGCCGCCTTGTAGTCGTACGTGCGGCCCATGTTCGAGAAGTAGTTGTTGGACCCGTCCGCCTTTCCCGCCTGGTTTGGCAGCGGGTAGTAGGAAAGGAGCTTCAGCGCGATCGGATTGAGGCGGTCGGCCGGGATGATGTTGTCGGTAAAGGCGGTGCGATTCGTGGTGCCGGTGAGCGGGTCGTAGATCTTGATGCCGCTAGCCAGAAGCTCGGAGAAGTCGCCGTGACGCATCTTCTCTGTCGGCACCGTGTAGGTCACCGGCTCGGCGGTCACATCGTACAGCTTCTCTCCGGACACCATGAAAAACGTCTTGTCCTTGAAGATCGGCCCCGACAGCACCACGACTTCCCGGTCGTAGTCCCGCGGGGGCAACGCGGTATTTGAGCGCTCGGAGAAGATCGAGTTCTTCGAGCGGCTGTCGGACCGGTTGAAGTACGACCCAGACCCGTGGAACTTGTTGCCGCCGCTCTTCAGCGCCAGATTGACGTTGGCGCCGGCCGTGTGTCCCTGCTGCGCATCGAGGTCGAGCGTGTTCACCCTGAACTCCGCGATAGCGTCGGAGGGTGGGGAGAAGCCAATGCGCTCCCCTCCATAGTTCACTTGCTGCCAGGACACGACGTTGGGGGCTCCATCAATCGTGAAGTCGTTCCCGCCCTTGGCGCCGTTCGCGATGAAGCCGCCGAGGTTCGCGTTGTCCATCGGTCGCGCGAAGTGCAGGTCGGACGTCTCCAGGATGCCCGGCGCCAGACGGGTCAGCATGTAGGCTGTGCCGTCGGCGAGCGGCAGTTGGGCGATCTGCTGGCGGTCGATCACCTGGCCCGTAGCCGTCGAGGTCGTGTCGAGGTAGGGAGTGCTGGCGGTGATCTCCAACACCTCGGTCTTCCGCCCGAGGTTGAGGACGATGTCGAGACTCACGGAGTCGCCGACACGGACTTCGATCCCGGACCTGACGACCGTCTGGAAGCCGTCAAGACTGGCTTCCACCGAATACGTCCCCGAGATCAGGTAACGCGCCTGATAGAAACCTCGGTCGTTGGTCGTCAGCGCCGTTGCGATGTTCGTGCTGGTGTTGGTCACCGTCACAGAGGCCCCCGGAAGGACGCCACCCGATTCGTCCTTCACCGTGCCCGAGATCGAGCCGCGGAAGTCCTGCGCGGCGAGGCTTGAATTAAACCCTGCGACCAACACCAGTGACACCAAGACACGCACAACGTTGCAGGTCTTCATGGTTCCTCCATTTCAAACCCATTCCGCTGGGCCATTGTTTGAGTCTCGGGGAAAGATAATACCTCTGCAAACCCGTTGTCAAGAGTTGTCGTACCACTTTTCCAAACTCCTGGGAAAGCCCGAAACTGGGCCCACCCTCGAGCTGTAACCTATTAAATGGTATATAGATAGGAATCAAGGAGCCCCGGCCCCTACGGGCGGTTTCGGCCGCGAGGCCCGGCGGTGGACCGGGTGGGGCTGGCCAACCGGGAGCGAGCCCCGAGCTCGCGAGTCCTCGTGGTCGACCCGAGGCCGTGCAGGGTTTCTTGAGTACAACTCGTCGCCTGCGACAACCTTCCAGCGAGGGGGCCGGCGATCACGGCGGTCCTGCCGGTGTTTACCCGGCAACTGGTGGACATCGACTTCCTGCACAAATGTCGAGGGTCGATCTCCCACGATCTCAACGCCCGGCACCCAGCGCCTGGAAGGACGCGAAAACAGCACACCAAACCGACCGGAAGAGCCCCAGAAAGAATGACTGGTCGGACCAATACGCGTCACGGTTCTTTTCTCCCGGGAGTCGCGGGGGTCCGTGATATCTCGTCCAGATAGGTCTCGAGGCTCGACATTCCGTTTGTTCCGAGGGTGGCGCCGTCCGCCGGGTCCCGAGCGTTCAGACCGTGCGCGGCCTCCCATGCGTCCGGCATCCCGTCTCGGTCCGAATCCGCGGGCGGAGCCCCGGGCCGCAGGCGCGGCCAGCCCCCGACCTGCTCCTGAGAGTCGATCAGGCGACCAGTCTTGTCCGCCACGGAACGGAGAACGGACAGATCCGCGGAATCGCGGACGAGTGATGCGCCCGACTCCCCCAGTACCCGGTGGTAGGCGGTCTCTGCATCATCGGTCTCGACTTCCGGGAACGGAAAGCGTTGCGAGCTGATCCTGTAGGCGCCGGCGAACAGACCCCAGTCCCCCAACGCGGTCGCGTGCGCACCCCGGGCGGCCGCGTCTATCCGGTTACCTTGCTGGTAAATCTCGGTTCGATCGCTGCCGCCCGTCAAGGCAAACCTCCGCGTCTCCGCGCGGGTGGACGGGCCGGCCACCAGCGTGTTGGCCACGTAGTTCAGGCGCGGGGAACCCTCCGACGCCGGACCGCTGTACCCGGGTTGGCTGCCCCAGTCGTAGACGACGTTGTTGACGAAGTCGAGGCCGAGATCGTCGCCGAGCCGCGGGTTGCGGCTCTCGTGGTGTGCGTACAGGGTGTGATGGATGGTGATCCCGCCGTTTCCCCAGCGCAGGAGCGAGCCGGAGCCGTGATGGCCTTTCGCGTGGCACGATTCGTTCAGGCTCTCGGCGATGATCGACCACTGGACCGTCACGCGATCCGAGCGCGTGACCGAGAGCGTCTCGTCGACGCTCCAAGACGCCGAGACGTGGTCGATGATCACGTCTCGCGACTCGAAGACGTTGAGGGCGTCGCCTTGGAAGGAGGGGCAGTTGACGTCGCCCGCTCGGAACCGCATGTACCGGACGACCACATCGTGCGTGCCCGAGATGCTGGTGGCGAAGCCGGCCACGGTCACGCCGTCTCCGGGGACCGTCTGCCCTGCGAGTGTGAGGAGTGGTTTGTCGATGGTCAGCACGGACCGGAGGAAGATCGTCCCGGAGAGATCGAAGACGATGGTGCGCGGCCCGCAGGCCGTCTGGACGCCGTACCGCAGGCTTCCCGGACCCGCATCGGACAGGCTCGTGACGTGGTAGACGTCACCTCCGCGTCCCCCCGCGGCAAACGCTCCGAAGCCCTCGGCGCCGGGAAAGGCCCGTGGCGGCCCTGGCGCGGGGGGCCTTCCCGGGGCAGCAACGGGTCGTGCGCGGGGCCACTCCATCGCGCTCGCGGCCAGGAGCACCCCGCAGAGTCCATGCGGCGCGTTGGTCAGCCTCTTCCTCGCGAGGTAGCCCGCAAGGTCCTTCTGGACGCTCGTCCCCTCTGCAGTGTCCTCGATGACGGGTCGTCCCTCCGCATCCTCGCCGATCCTGGCCAGCAGGCCGTCCCAGCCCCTCCGGGCCGTTTCGGCCTCGGCGGGGCCGAGGAGACCGTCATCGGCGCCGCGCTTCAGCGCGTAGACGAACATTGCGCTGGCGGAGGTCTCGATCCAGTTCCCGGCCGCGTCACCCTTGTCCATGACCTCGAACCAGAGCCCGGTCTTCGGGTCCTGGGTCCGAACGATGCCTCCCGCCGCCTCACCGAGAAGATCGCGCAGCCTCGCGTACGCCGGGTGCCCTTCGGGGAGCTCGGCGAGGATGTCGACGAGGGCCATCACGTACCACCCCATCGCGCGGCCCCAGACCTCCGGCGAGGCGCCCGTGACCGGGTCGGCCCAGGCCGCGTTGCGGTCGGCGTCCCACGCGTGCCGGAAGAGACCCTCCCCGG
>Ga0154638_1137_pt1 | contig 29986 bp, 30 predicted proteins | sample Rifle2008BG13ft_FD_116067 | JGI IMG/M metagenome (GOLD analysis project Ga0154638, IMG submission 116067) | Acidobacteria bacterium RBG_13_68_16 | reverse complement strand
GGCCGCGATGCGGTACACGGAGGTCCGCCTCGCACGGCTGGCCGAGGAGATGCTCGGCGACGACCTCGAGAAGGAAACCGTCGAGTGGCTGCCCAACTACGACGGGTCGCTCAAGGAGCCTGCGGTGCTCCCCTCGAAGTTCCCGAACCTGCTGGTCAACGGGTCTTCGGGGATCGCGGTCGGGATGGCGACCAACATCCCGCCGCACAACCTCGGCGAGGTCATCGATGCGTGCGTCGCCTTCGCCCGCAGACCTGGCATCGGCATCGAGGAACTGATCAAGCTGGTGCCCGGCCCCGACTTTCCGACCGCCGCCATCATCCGCGGCACGGCCGGGATCCGCGAGGCGTACACGACTGGGCATGGCTCGGTTCAGATGCAGGCTCGTGCGCGCATCGAGCATCAGAAGAAGGGCGACCGCGTTGCGATCATCGTGAGCGAGCTGCCCTATCAGGTGAACAAGGCGCGCCTCGTCGAGCGCATCGCGGAGCTGGTGCAGGGGAAGGACATCGAGGGGATCTCGGACCTGCGTGACGAGTCCGACCGGGACGGAGTGCGGGTCGTGGTCGAGCTCAAACGCGATGCGGTCCCACAGGTGGTGCTAAACCAGCTCTTCAAGCTCACCCCGATGCAGACGAGCTTCGGGATCACCTTCCTGGCGATCGTGGACAACCAGCCACGGGTGCTGACGCTGCCCGAGATGCTCGGTCACTTCCTCGAGCACCGCAAGGAAGTCGTGACGCGGCGGACTCGCTACGACCTTGCCCGCGCCGAGGAGCGCGTCCACATTTTGGAGGGGCTGGTCATCGCCCTCGATCATCTCGACGAGGTGATCAAGACGATTCGCGCGGCGGCCGACCCGCCGATGGCGAAGGCCGCCCTGATGGAGAATTTCGGGCTCTCGGACCTGCAGGCGCAGGCGATCCTGGAGATGCGCCTGCAGCGCCTGACCGCCCTCGAGCGCGACAAGATCCTCACCGAGCACAAGGAGGTACTGGCGCTGATTGGGCGCCTCAAGGCGATCCTTGGCTCCGACAAGCTGGTGCTCGACATCATCATCGGCGAACTGGAGGACACGAAGCGGCGCTTCGCGGACCCGCGGCGAACGGAGATCCTTCCAGAGGAGGCGGAGTTCTCCGTGGAGGACCTGATCGCCGAGGAGGACGTGGTGGTGACGGTAACCGGCGCCGGGTACATCAAGCGTTCGGCGGTCTCGATCTACCGGGCGCAGCGTCGCGGAGGGCGCGGCCGGCGCGGAGCCGCGGTGCGTGACGAGGACCCGGTGGAGCACCTGTTCGTGGCCTCCACGCACGACGTGCTGCTGGTGTTCACGTCGGTGGGCAAGGTGTACTGGCTGAAGGTGCACGAGGTCCCGGAGGCGAGCCCGTCGGCGCGCGGCAAGGCGATCGTGAACCTGCTGCCGGTGAGCCAGGAGGAGAAGGTCGCGGCGCTCGTGGCGGTGAAGGAGTTCGACGCTGAGCGTTTCCTGCTGTTCGCGACACGCCGCGGTAAGGTCAAGAAAACCGAGCTCTCGGCGTATGCGTACCCGCGGTCCACCGGGATCATCGCGGTGGACCTCGAGGAGGGAGACGACCTGCTCGACGTGCGGCTCACCGACGGCAAGAGCCACGTGTTCCTCGGGACCCACAGGGGAATGGGGATCCGCTTCCCGGAGAGCGACGTCCGGTCCATGGGGCGGGTCGCCGCCGGAGTCCGCGGCGTCACCCTGAAGGCCGACGATTTCGTCGAGGTGATGGCGGCTTTCGCCGCCGACGACCAGGGCGACATCCTGGTGGTCGCGGAGCGCGGTTTCGGCAAGCGCACGCCGGTGGCGGATTTCCGCGAGCAGGGGCGCGGCGGGAAGGGCATCACGCTGATGAGGGTCACGCCGCGGACGGGCAACGTGGCGGGGATGCGACACGTGCAGGGGGACGAGGACATCATGCTGGTCACGGCTCAAGGCATGATGATCCGAACGTCGGCGTCGGGCGTGCGGCGGATCGGCCGCGCCACGCAAGGGGTCAAGCTCATCGAGCTTGGCGAGGGTGACCAGGTGGTGGCGGTCGCCAAGCTCGCAGAGCGCGAGGAGCCGGAGGATGAGACGGACCAGGAAGGTTTGTTCTAGGGAACGGGGAGGCCGACTGTGAAGCTCTTCATCGATACCGCCAACATTTCCGAGATCGGCGAGGCCGCCTCGTGGGGCATCCTTGACGGCGTCACGACCAACCCGTCCCTCGTCGCTCGCGAGGGGCGGTCCTACCACGAGTTGGTGGCGGAGATCTGCCGCCAGGTGGCGGGACCCGTCTCGGCCGAGGTCCTCGCCACCGACGCCGAGGGGATGGAGAGGGAGGGACGCGAGCTCGCCGGCATCGCCGAGAACGTTGTGGTCAAGCTGCCGGTGACGCAGGACGGTATCAAGGTGTGTGCGCGCTTCTCCGAGGAGGGGATCGCGACCAACCTCACCCTGTGCTTCTCACCGGCACAGGCGCTCCTGGTGGCGAAGGCCGGCGCGACCTACGTGAGCCCGTTCGTCGGGAGGATCGACGACGTCGGGCAGGACGGCATGCAGCTCGTGCGGGAGATCGTGCAGATCTACGACGGCTACGAGTTTCCGACCCAGGTCCTGGTCGCCTCGGTGCGCCACCCCCAGCATGTGGTCGAGTCCGCGCTCGCGGGCGCCGATGTCGCAACCGTGCCGTTCAAGGTCCTGCAACAGCTCTTCCGCCACCCGCTCACCGACATCGGCCTGCAGCGCTTCATCAGCGACTTCCGCGCCGCCAAAGACGTTCACTGAGTCGGGGCTCACCGCCACCGTCTCATCGGGGTGACCGTCGGGTCCCAAGAATCGAGGGTCAGGAGAAGACAAGGCGCCGAGGCGTCGTAATGGCTGAGCCATTATTGACAATGGCTCGGACCGATCCTACATTGCCGGTGTGGACGCGAGTCTTGCGCGAGTGGCGCGCGCCGCGCAACGGGGCGACCCGCGGCGGCCCCTGTACTGGAGGCTGGCCGAGGCGCTTGCTCCAGCGCTTGCTGGCGAGGCAGCACCCGAGCCGCCCTCGGCCAGGGCGCTGGCGGCGGAGCTCGGGGTCAACCGCGCCACCGTGACCGCCGCGTATCGCGAGCTGGCCCGACGCGGACTGCTCGTGATGCGACCGGGGCGACCGCGCCGCGGCCGGCCGGCTGCGGTCACGTCCGCGGCTGCCAGCGGGGAGCCGCCTGCCGGGAGCGTGGATCTGGCGCGCTACGCGCCCGACCGGGAGTTGCTGCCCGCGGGTGAGGTTTTCCAGTGGCTTGGGCTCGGCGAGGGTGAGGGGGAGGGGGTGGCCCAGTACGGCAGTACCTGGGGGTACGAGCCGCTGCGCGGGTGGGTCGCCCGCCGGCTGCGCGGACTCGGAATCCCGACCAGCGCCGAGGGTGTGCTCCTCACGGGCGGCGTGCAGCACGCGCTCGACCTGCTTCTGCGCGCGCTCGCGAGGCCGGGCGATGTGGTGCTTGTGGAGGACCCCACGTACCCGGGGCTGCCTCCCCTGCTGGCGCTGCACCAAGTGCGGGCGGTGGGCGTGCCGGTGCACCGCGACGGGATTCACGCCGACGACGTGGAGCGGCTGCTTCACCAGGCGCGGCCGCGCCTGGCGATCGTGACCCCGACGCTCCACAACCCGTCGGGTGTGGTGCTGGACGAGGGGCGTCGGCGCGAGGTGCTGCGCCTCTTGGCCTCACGGGGAACGCTGGTCGTGGAGGAGTTCTTCGACCCTGCCCTGGTCAGCGAGGGCGTGGTCCCGCCTCCCCTCGCGGCGCTCGATTTCGGAGTGGTTGCGGTCGGCTCGTTCTCCAAGGCGCTGTTCCCGGGGTTGAGGGTGGGGTGGGTCGTGGGTCCCCGCGAGGTGGTGGAACGGGTCGCAACCGTGAAGCGCTCCGCGGACCTGGGCGGCAGCCAGTTCCTCGAGGCCGCGGCGTGGACCCTGTGCCGCCGGGGCGTGCTGGACGAGCAGTTCGCCCGCCTACGGCATGCTGCCCGCGCACGCCTCCAGGTGGTGCGCGATGCCCTCGCGAGCGCCCCCGCGGGGGTGGGATGGAGCGAGCCGCGCGGCGGGTTCTCGCTGGTGGTGACGCTGCCCGCAGGGTGGAGCTCGAGAGCGGTGGCTGCTCGGGCCGGCGAGCTTGGGGTCTGGGTGCTTCCCGGCCCGGCGATGTCGGTGAGTGGGCGCGACGACGTCGTGCGGGTGGCGTTCGCCGCCGCGGGAGGCGAGGTGCTCGAGGCGGGGATGCGGAGGCTGGTAGCGGCGCTCGCACCGTCTCGAGGCGCGCTGCCGCTCGTATGAGTGTGAGAAGCGTGCGGCCCCGCCCCCATCGGTGGGCTGGGCGGGAAACAGGAGGAAAACATGAACTTTTCATCCCCGGAGTTTCGCGTGAAGGTCGGCCTCGCCGAGATGCTGAAGGGCGGGGTGATCATGGATGTGACCGATGCCTCGCAGGCGAAGATCGCCGAGGACGCGGGCGCCGCGGCGGTGATGGCGCTCGAGCGCGTGCCGGCCGACATCCGGAGCGAGGGCGGGGTCGCTCGCATGGCGGCGATCGAGAAGATCGATCAGATCATGCAGACGGTCTCGATCCCTGTGATGGCCAAATGCCGCATCGGCCACATCGCCGAGGCCAGGGTGCTGGAGACGCTCGGCGTTGACTTCGTGGACGAGTCCGAGGTGCTCACCCCGGCCGACGAGGAGAACCACGTCTGGAAGCATGACTTCAAGGTGCCGTTCGTGTGCGGCTGCCGCAACCTGGGTGAGGCCTTGCGGCGAATCGCGGAGGGGGCGGCCATGATCCGTACCAAGGGCGAGGCCGGCTCCGGCAACATCGTGGAAGCGGTGCGCCACCTGCGGGCGGTGCGGCGCGAGCTCCGGCGTCTCGGCACCCTGGAAGGGGAGGAGCTCATCCCAGCGGCCAAGGAACTGCAAGCGCCGTTCGAGCTCGTCCGGTACGTGGCCAGCGAAGGGAAGCTGCCCGTTCCCAACTTCGCGGCCGGTGGGGTCGCGACCCCCGCCGACGCGGCCCTGTGCATGATGCTGGGCGCGGAGTCGGTGTTCGTGGGGTCCGGGATCTTCAAGTCGGAGGACCCGGCGCGCCGCGCCAAGGCGGTCGTGAAGGCGGTCACGCACTGGCGGGAACCGCAGGTTGTCCTCGAGGCTTCTCGCGGCCTCGAGGGTGCCATGCGGGGACTGGATATCGCCAAGCTCACTCCGGAGGAGATGCTCTCGCGGCGGGGGTGGTGAGTGGGCTCGAACGGCCGTCGCGTCGGCGTGCTCGCACTGCAGGGGGACTTCGAGGCTCACGCTCGCGCGCTTGCCGCGCGCGGGGTGTCGGCCGTCGAGGTGCGCGACCCCGACGACCTCGACGGGGTGCGTGGCCTGGTCCTGCCTGGTGGCGAGTCGACCACGATGCTCACGCTGATGGAGGGGAGCGGCCTTCGCGAGCGCGTGTCGGAGCTCGTCCGGGGCGGCCTGCCCGTGTTGGCAACCTGCGCCGGGTTGATCCTGCTCGCGCGCGAGGTGCGCCACCCCGCTCAGGCGTCGCTCGGGTTGCTCGACGCCGTGGTGGATCGCAACGCCTACGGTCGGCAGATCGATTCCGCGGTCGTTGCTCTCGAGGTGTGCGAGCCGGGTGAGCTGGGTGCGGATCGGCTCGAGGGTGTGTTCATCAGGGCGCCAAGGGTGCGGGAGGTGGGTGGCGACGTGCGGGTGTTGGCGCGGTACGGGGACGACCCTGTGCTCGTGCGTCAAGGTTCGCTGCTTGCGGCCACATTTCACCCGGAGCTTTCACCGGGCTCCCCGGTGATCGACCTGTTCGCGCGTACCGTAGGGAGAAGGGAATGAGCGACGCACCAGTGGTACGACTTGAGACTCGGGACCGTGTGGTGGTCCTCCACCTCTCGCACGGTGCCAACGCTCTGGACGACACCCTCATCGACGCACTGGACCGCGAGCTCTCGAGGCTCGACGCGGCGGGAGCACCGCCCCTGGTTCTCGCGAGCGCCCACCCCAGCATATTCTGCCCGGGCCTCGACCTCCGGAGAGTGGACGGTCTCCCGCGGGAGGGAATGCGCCGGTTCATGGCGCACTTCAACGCGCTCCTACGGCGGTTGGTGAGCTACCCGGGTCCCACGGTGGCCGCCCTCGCTGGCCACGCCATCGCGGGAGGGTGCCTGCTGGCGCTGGCCTGCGACCGGCGGGTAATGGCCGCCTGGGGTGCCCGTCTCGGGCTCTCCGAGATCAACCTGGGGATCCCGGTTCCGGCGGGCGCGGTGCACATGCTGGTCGCTCTCTACCCGACCCGTGCCGCGGAGCAACTGGTGCTCGAGGGGGATGGCTTCCCCGGCGAGCGCGCGCTGCAGTTCGGGGTGGTGGAGCGACTCGCCGAGCCGGACGCTGTGCTGGGCGAGGCGGTGCAGCTCGCCGGACATCTGGCGTTGCGGCCGCCGGCGGCGTTTGCCGCGGCAAAAATGTTCCTCCGCCACGGTCTTACCCACGCCATGGAGGAGAGGGACGCCGCGGAGGGCGAGCGCTTTCTGGACCTCTGGTACGAGCCCGCGACCCAGGACCGCATCGGCGCAGTGATCGCGGGGATGAACCAGCGCTGAGAGAGGCGTGCCGCCGACCACGAAAAGCGCGGCTTGAGATCTTCCCGCCTCTGGCCTCGAGCCTAGAACGTGTAGATGTCCCCCTGCCGAAGCTCTTCTACGGGGTGGGGGAACCGAGTCGCCGCCAGCTCCTGGCGTAGCTCGTCCACGTAGGCGGGCTTGAGGTGATAGAGATAGACCGCGACGTCGCGTTTGAGCTTTGCAAGCTCTCCCGCCAGGGTGGTCGGGGTCAGGTGCAGCGAGACGTCGGCGACCGACTGCATCCGGCTCGGGAACGAGACCTCGACGATGAGCGCCCGCAGGCGCGCCGTCCGGTTCGCCACCTCCCAGACCTCGTGGGTGGGGCCGGTGTCGGAGGTGAAGAGGACGGCGCCGTCCTCGTCCTCGACCAGGTACCCGTGGGTCGGGACGGTGTGCCGCACCGGGACCGGGGTCAACTGGAGGTTGTTGGCGGAGAACGGCGCGCGCGGCTCCACCTGGACAAGGCGCAGGGCGGGGAGGAGGTCGTTCGGGATGCGTGTGAAGTCGGGCCACGTGTCGTTGTTGAAGAGGTGAAGCTTGACCGTGTGCATCACCTGTGGCGTGACCAGGATCTCCAGCGCTTCGCGCTGTTCCCCGAACGTGTTCTCGACCAGGAACGGGATCGAGGCGGTGTGGTCCAGGTGGGAATGGGTGAGCACGATGCGGCGGATGCGACGCTGCGCCTCCAGGGGCAGGGCCTGGGTGATCGAGCCGGCATCCAGCGCGAGCTCCCCGTTGATGAGGAAGGAGGTCATCCGGCAGGTAGGGCTGGAACCCCCGAAGCTACCCAGGATGTGCCATTCCACTGCTCAGAGTATAGGGCCAAAACTGCAGCAAGATGCCGGCCGCGGGGCTTGTCGATCTCGCTACAATCAAGCCCCGTGCCCGATCGCCATCCCTCTGTGGCGTCCTCCCACGCCCTTGCCCTGGCCGGGGTGGACCTCGTCCCGGCTGCGGCGCCGGTGGTGCGGGTCGAGGAGGCCCGGGAGGTCGTGGTCGTGCTGAGCCGGTCGCGCGACCCGGAGCGGGAGGTCTTCCTGAGCCGGTGCCGGGAGGACGGCGTCCCGGTCGTCGTGCGGCCCTCCGGTGGCGGCGCGGTGGTGCTTGCCCCCGGGGTTGTCGCGGCTTCGCTGGTGGCGCCGGCCGATCCTCGAGTCCGATTCCCCGAACCGTACCTCCGGCGGTACTGCGGTGTGGTTGCGGAGGCCCTCGCAGTGTGTGGGGTGGTGGGGCTCGAGATCCGTGGGATCTCCGATCTCACCGTCGGAGAGCGCAAGGTGGCGGGGAGCTCTCTGCGTCTCTGGCAGGGGTGGGTGTTGTTCCAGGTGTCGGTCCTCGTCGACGCTGACGTGAGCCTACTCGAGCGTTACCTTCGGGCGCCGTCGCGGGAGCCGCCTTACCGCCACGGTCGCCCTCACCGCGAGTTCGTGGTGACGCTCCGGGGCGCCGGCCTGCCGGTCGCCTGCGCCGACGTCGTCGAGGCCCTGCGCAGGGTGCTGACGGCCGACGTGCGGAAGGTCTGATCCGGCGAACGCTTGCGCCTGCCTCGTGCAAGCGTGTACCCTCGAGGCGTTCGGGGGCGCCGATCGCGGTGCTCCCGCGTGCTGCCATGCGTTCAAGCCGCGTCCTCGCCCTGACGTTCCTGCTGGTGCCGCTGACGGCGCCCGCGGTGACCGTCTCGACTCCTCAGGGGCCGAGCGAGGTCTTTGCCCGCGGCGACCTCCTGGACGTCGTCGCGCTTCTTCGCCTGGCTGGCGCCGAGGTGCAGTTTGCGCCCGCGGCGGGCAGCTACAACGCTGCCGCCGCCGGCCACGAAGTCCAGTTCACGCCGGGTGGGTCCCTGGCCGTGGTGGATGGCAAGCTGACACCGCTCCCGGGGCCGCTACGGTTGGTGGATGGGCACGTGGTCGGCTCGCTCGCGACCGTCGGAGCGCTGCTGGGACCGTTTGGCTGGACGGCGAACGGCAGCGCCGCGGCGCCGGAGTTGGCGCGGGTGGGAGGGACCGAGCAGGTGGAGCTGTCGGTGGTGCGGGCCCCGACCGGGACCACGCTGGTCCTGCGCGGAACCAGGCAGCGACCGCGCGTGACCACGCTGCCGGGTCTCGTGATGCTGCTGTTCCCCGAGCCGGTCGCGCTGGCGCGTCCGGTGCAGCCAGCGGGGGAGGTACTGGCGGGCGAGTTGGACGGTGCCACGCTCACAGTGCGGCTGGCCGCTGGAATCGAGGTCGCGTCCAGTTACCCGCTGGAGGATCCGCCCCGTTTTGTCTTGCGCCTCGCGAAATCCGAGCCGGCCGCGCCGCTTGTCAGGCCGAAGGGCGGGCCGCTGGTGGTTCTTGATCCCGGTCACGGCGGCGAGGACCTGGGTGCGAGGGGACCGGCCGGAGAGTCCGAGAAGGCGGTCACCCTCGCGGTGGCACAGGCCACCGCGGCGCGGCTCCAGGCAGCGGGGGTGACCGTGCGCCTCACCCGGGACGGAGACGAGATGGTCGCCCTCACGGATCGCACGGCCCTCGCCAACCGGCTGCAGGCGGCGGTTTTTCTCTCCATCCACGTCAACGCGTCACCGGCCCGTGGGGCGCACGGTGCCGAGACCTACTACATGAGCGTGGATGCCAGTGACCCGCAGGCAGCCCAGGCGGCGGCGCGTGAGAACGCCAGCGCCGCTCCTGACACCGTGCAGCTGATCCTTTGGGACCTCGCCCATGTGGCCAACCTCAACAGTTCGGCGCGCCTCGCGCGCGCCGTGCAGGAACGGCTCAACGCGCTGCAGGGGATCCGTGACCGGGGCATTCGACAGGCGCCGTTCGTGGTCCTCACCGGCGCCACCATGCCATCGGCGCTGGTCGAGGTGGGGTTCCTCTCGAACGCGCAGGAAGCGAGCCGCCTCCTGACCTCTGATACGCAGGAGCAGGTTGCCGGGGCGATGGCGGAGGCGATCCTGGAGTTCCTGCGCGCCACGATGCCTGGGCCGGCTGGCACCTCCGCCCCTTCACCATGAAAGCACTGCGCCCGATCGTGGCGACCCTTGCCGTCGTGGTGGTGTTGGTGACGGTGGTCGCGCTTTCGCGGCGTCGGGCCGCTCCTCCGCCGACGGCTATCCCCGGCGAAACCCCCGCGCCGACTCAGGTGCCCGGGAAGCTGGTGCTGTTCTTCCCTGGAAACGACGCGATGCTTCATCAGGAGGGGCGCGAGGTTCCCGAGTTGCCGGAAGGAAACCCGATGCGTGTCCGGCTCGTGGTCGAGGAGTTGGTGGCGGGCTCGAGGGAGGGGTATGCACCTGCGCTCCCATGGGCGGCCGCGGTGCAGGCGGTGTTCCTGGACCGGCGGGGTAATGCCTACATCGACCTCTCGACCCCGCCCGCCGACGCCGTCTCCGGAACGGATGGTGAGCTGGCTGTCATCTACGGCACGGTGAACAGCGTGGTCGCGAACTGCCCCGGTGTGCGACGGGTCCAGCTTCTTCTGGGAGGCCGCCAGGTTACGACGCTCGGGCATCTCGACCTCTCTCGCCCGCTCCCGCCGAACCCGAACCTGGTGGCCCGGTGACTGACCCCCGTCCCGTCGGGATCTTCGACTCCGGCATTGGAGGCCTGACCGTGCTGGCAGCGCTGCAACGCCACCTGCCGGGCGAGCGCTACATCTACCTCGGCGACACGGCTCGTCTCCCGTACGGCACGAAGTCCGCCGAGACGGTGGTGCGGTACGCGCTGCGCGCCGCAGAGTTCCTCGCCGGCCACGGGATCAAGATGCTCGTGGTGGCCTGTAACACGGCCTCTGCAGCGGCGCTCCCCGTCCTCGAGGAGGCGATGACCGTGCCGGTCGTGGGCGTGGTTGCGCCGGGCGCACGCTTCGCAGCGGCCGGGACCTCCGGCAAGGTCGGCATCATCGGGACGGAGTCCACGATCGCGTCGGGCGCCTACCTACGGGCGGTGCATGCGCTGCGGCCGGAGGTCGAGGTCGTGGCGCGCGCCTGTCCCCTGTTTGTGCCGCTCGCGGAGGAGGGGTGGTGGGACCACCCCGTGACGCACGAGGTGGCCCGCCTCTACCTCGAGCCGTTCATCGGAGACCGCGTCGACACCCTGATCCTGGGCTGCACGCACTACCCGCTCCTACGCGGGGCCATCGCCAGAGCGGTCGGCGAGCGCGTGCGCCTCGTCGATTCCGCGGAAGCGGTGGCGGGTGAGGTTGCGGACGTGTTAGCGAGGGGCGCTCTGGCGGGCCCCGCCGCGGGCGGCCTGCGACTGCTCGTCACCGACGCCGCTGCGCGCATCACCCGCATCGCCCATCTCATCCTCCCCGACGTCGCCGTGAACCTCGAGCTGGTGGATCTCGCGGACTAAGCCCGGAAGCCAAATGGGGCATCCGGGCCAAGGTTGTCGAAACGCGGCTGGGCCGCTACCCTGGCGGCAACGGGAGGAAGCGTGGTGCAAGCCCCCAGCTTTGAGCGCCGCGATCGGCGGCGTGACGACGAACCTCGCCCCCTGGAGCTCACTCTCGACTTTGTGAAGTATCCGGAGGGAAGCGTGCTTGCCCGTGCGGGCGACACCTTGGTGGTGTGCAACGTCACCGTGGAGGGTCGCGTGCCGGCGTTCCTGCGCGACACCGGCGAGGGCTGGCTGACGAGCGAGTACGCCATGCTCCCGCGGGCCACCGAGGAGCGCACGCCGCGTGACGTCTCGCGCGGCTCGGTCCCCGGCCGCTCGGCGGAGATCCAGCGCCTGATCGGGCGCTCGTTGCGTGCGGCCCTGGACATGGGTCTGCTGGGGGAGCGCACGTTGCTCGTGGACTGCGACGTCCTGCAGGCCGATGGCGGAACCCGGACCACCGCGATCACCGGGGCGTTCGCGGCGGTCGTTCTGGCGCTGGTGCGCCTGAAGGGGCAGAAGGCGCTCGCCGGCTGGCCGGTGCGGGACCAGGTGGCGGCGGTCTCGGCGGGGATCGTGGCAGGCAGGTCGCTGCTGGACCTGAACTACGAGGAGGATTCCCGCGCGGCGACCGACCTCAACCTGGTGGGAACCGCGCGCATGGGCATCGTCGAGGTGCAGGGCACGGCGGAGCGCGAGCCGTTCTCCCGAAGTGAACTCAACGACCTGCTGGACCTGGCCGAAGCCGGACTGCAGCGGGCGTTTGCCACCCAGCGCTCGGTGCTCGAGCACCGCCTCGCCCAGGTGGGCCTGCCAAACCTCGTGGCGGCCGGGCGTTAGCTTGACGCGCTCGGCACCGGTTGGTAGTGTTGGGGTTCCCCGAGAATGGGGAAAGCTCTTTGGGAGCATGGAGCTTCACGCAACTCGGGACGGGGCGTGGCGCAGCCTGGTAGCGCACCTGCCTTGGGCGCAGGTGGTCGGAGGTTCAAATCCTCTCGCCCCGACCATCACCCGTCCCTGGACCTTGCTGCCTGTAGCTCAGTTGGATAGAGCAGCGGACTTCTAATCCGCGGGTCGGAGGTTCGAATCCTCTCAGGCAGGCCAGCCTTGCGGTGAGCGTAGCTCAGTTGGTCAGAGCACCGGACTGTGGCTCCGGTGGTCGGGGGTTCAAATCCCCTCGCTCACCCCACCCAGTGCGCCCGTAGCTCAGTTTGGATAGAGCGTCAGACTCCGGATCTGAAGGTCGCGCGTTCGAATCGCGCCGGGCGCACCACACTTCAATAACTTACGACGACGTGCGTGGACGCCTCAGGTCCCGTTCAACCCATGTTCAACCTTCCGCGCCGCGGCGGTCTCGCCCCGCGTGGCACCCGGGAGGCGGCGGACTCTCACGGGTGAGGGCGCTGGCAGGTCCGTTCGGTGTTTATCTAGTCGGTGGCTAGGCCTCGGCCTTGGATCCGGGCCGCTGCTGCTCGTTGCACGAGCCGTTTGAGGGTTAGTTCGCGGTACTGCCTCCTGAGTTCGCGGGAGAGACCGACAGACGAGAGCATGGCCTCGGTGGAGACCAGACGATCTGCAAGCCCAAGTAGACATGTGGCCTCGACAGCTTTGAAATCGGCGGTGCAGAATGACGGGGGGTCGCCCTCCCATTTCAGAAGGAGAACTAATGCTTGGATTTCACCCAGATGAAGGCTCTCTTGGAGCACCTTGTCGAACCGACGCAAGACGTTCTGGAGTTCCTCTGCGTCGCAATCGGCCACGGCAACTCGCCCGGCGGTGATGTCATCATCAATGTGGGTCGCGCGGACTGTCCCGTCTTTTGCTGTGTAGCAGTGTGCCTCGCCTGCGATGAGTGCTGGCACGACGACCTCAGCTGCTCGAATAAAACGCGCCCAGATCCCCTGGGCATGCAACTCGCTGACGACCATGGCGTCAAGCAGGAAGAATTTCGGCCTGGTAGTCATCGACGTCGAGGCTGAAGCCATGATCGGCGAGCACCTTCTGAAGCTCGCCCACTGTGGTCTCCAGTAACTCGGCCAGCTTGCCCACAGAGATCTCGCCGTCGACATAGGCCCTGAAAGCTAGGATCACGTAACGCTCTGGAAGCTCGGTCGGCTGCTCCGTACTGTCCGGGAGCGGTACTCGGTAGCGCGACTCATCGGCGAGGATGCGATCCGCGGCGTCCTTGCTCAGCCGGCCGAGGTTCACCAGGTTATATGCGAAGAAGGGAAGACTCACACCGAATTGCCTTGCGACGGTGACGAGATCCATCTGCCGTCGGCCTTCTACCGGGCCCGGCCCGAGCCGCTCAAGAACGGATGCTGGCGGGAGCAGCAGCCTCGCCGCAAAAACGTTAGCAAGCTCTTCGTTTCGCTTCTCATCGCTAGGCGGCAGCGGTGTGGCATCGTGCGGAAGAGCATCCCAAGTGAGGAGGTGGAACAACTCGTGCGCCAAACTAAAAGCCCGCCGCTCCAGCGGTTCTCGGCTGTTGGCAAGGATGGCGGGGCCGCCCTCGATGACCGTCGCCGCCCCAGAGCCTCCACGAAGAGGGGACAGGAAGACCTTGATTCCGGCTGTGCTTTCCAGGGCGTCGCGCAAGGCTGGCGCCGGGATGTCACCTAGCCCCAATTCGCCCCGAATGGAGTCAGCCCATGTCGCCGCTGTCTCGTACGAGGTGTGGGGGATGTCAAGATCGAACCTTCGGAGCGACCTTGGACTCGAAACGCCGGTGATGCGTTCCACGAAGGAGTAGCGCCGGCAGCGGTCCACAAATAAGGCCTCTTCCTGTTTCTTTGCAACCTCGTCCGTGACTTCCCGCCATCTCACCACAGCTGAGGGGGGTGGCCCTTCGTCGCGGAGAAGATCGAGAGCCGAAATCCGAAGAGCCCGCGCCACCGCAGTTAGTTCCACTGCTTTCAGGGCTCGCCGGCCCTTCTCTATTTCATGAATTGTGGTGGCGTGCTGGACTCCAATCAAACGGGCAAGATCGGCTTGCGTTAGAGACCGGGAGTCGCGGAGCTCGGCAATGCGAGCGCCGATAGCGGCGTTGCCCTTTGGCATTGTGGCTCCTCCTTGTCATGCAGCAGCGGCCTTGTGTCCCGGACGCTGGGCGCCTCTCTGATAGCTAATATCGGGCATTGTCCGCGGAAAATCAAGTTTTTCTTGATTTTGGACCAAGACTTGCAGGGGCGTCGGTTGACCGGCATGCACAGGCCTTGCAATGCAGAAGTTCAATTTCAAGAAGAGATGCAGCTAAGACCCCGATGGTAAACACCAACTGGACCTCCAGACAGCTACTCAACCGGGCGCTCATAATTCCTGCGTCAACAGAGCGGTAGCGAGCTCTGGGAGACAGGTGGGAGCCGATAGAAGTGGGCCTATGTCGCGGCCGGAGGCTTCTCGGTGAGCTGGCCACCCCTCGCTAGCAAGGCCTGCCCGAGGAACTCCTCAACGCGTCCCGCGAGGCTTTGGAATTCGTGGTAGAGGGCTGCAAAGTCGATCGGCCTATCAGGCCTGCGTGGGTCCGGGATGAAAAACTCGCTGGGTCTCGCGCTCGTCGCAACGTGTGGCCCGAGATGGGCGAACTGGTTGCGGATCCTGTTGACGCAACGCAGATCTTGCTCTTGCTGCGTTGTGGGTTTGCAGATCTTCAGGATGATGGCAACCTTTAGGCCGAAGCTAAAGTTCTCGTCATACAGGACCTCGACGAGAAACGGCCAAAGTACTTTGTGAAGGTAGTGCTGGCAGATCACCAACGCCATCAGCCACTCGATGTTGATGGCCCTCTCGATGACCTCCGAACGTTGCTGGACCGTTGGAAGGAGACTCATTTTTGCCCCCTGGCTATGTTCACGGCCGCGACTTACATCCGCATCCACGACGTGGCAGACGTGGCACACGATGTTCAGGGATCCGTTCGCCACTATCTAGAGAACAAGGCAATCCCCCGCGAGGTGTTCCTTTATGGGGCATCGGCTTCGACGTTGCAGAAAGCTTCGGCCACCTCACCAACAAGCTTGAGCACTATCTTGCTCGCAACGGCGGAATCGAGCGTAGGCCGTAACCCGAGCAAGATGATGGTCACGTGGGAAAGGGACAGGCCTGTAAGTTGGCCTGGGTCCGCAAGCCCTACTGTGCTTGGCCCTGCCAGTAGGAACCGTTCGTCGCATACGAGACCCAGCGCAAACGCTAATCCCTTCGGCGTGGTGTGCACGTTGTCCGATGCCATTTTATAGAACGGCCGGAGGTGGCGGAGGCCGACCGATTCCTGCAAGGCACGGAAGCTCGGTCTGCAATCCTTGGCGAGAAAAGGCGCCGCCCATCCGTAGTCCTCCTTGGAATGCCTTCCGAATCTCCGCCAGGCGAGTTCAGCGCGCTTGGAAATGCTTTCGAGTTCGGCGCGGCTGAGGCTCTCATAGCCTAGAGCAGCGCAGGAGCGCTGATACTCCTCAGCCGCTCTCGCCTTCTCGAGTGGTTGATAGGCGAAGAATGACTCAGCGGCGCTCTCGCCGTGAGCGTGGACGAACACAGCAAGGACGGAGATTTCGTGCAGCGTTCTCCACCGCGCCAGCGCACCGTCAGCAAACCCACCTTGCAGCAACGTGAGGATCTCGGAAGCAACCTGGCAGGCCCTGGCCTGGAACCTCGTGAGCACCTCGACAGTGTTGAGAAGCTTAGGGTCACCCTCGTCTCGAAGTTCACCGTTGAGGGTCCCGCCGATTCCGCGGGCGATGGTGATGAGCATTCCCAGGAGCCGAAACGGAACATCCCACTTCCGGTGTAGAGCGCTACGAAACTGCCGCTCCTCCCGCTGCTGGTGCGTTGCCTCGCGCGGCCAGGTGTTCGTGAGCGTGACGAGCAGATCGGCCGCTACGGCGTCACAGAGGTCGCGCATCATGTCAGGCATCCGTTCAGTCAGGGATTCGACCTGCCTCTCGACCTCTTGGAGGTCGCTGTGGTCCAACTCAATCGTGAATTCTCGCGGAGGGCCGGACCCAGGCATCCGCACAACGAAGTCATGCATTTCCTGGGCCCGCAAACAGGCCTCGATCTTCTTCAGGTGGCGCTTCGAGAACACGAGACCCTGCTCGGCTGCCTTTCGGTTGATTAGGGCCGTTGCCAGTCGGAAGGGATCCAATCCTTTTTCGAAGGCAGCCACGATCGCAGAGTGCAGATCGTCCATATCTCAGAATCTAGCACTGCTGTGGCGCCACCGAGACGTTTCCCGAATCCCGCACCGCAGATCGGCCGAGCCGGCCCGGAGGTCCGCGACTTCTTCACAGGTACTCAGGAGCTTCCAGTTTTGTGGCGTCTAAGGAGATCGAGTTCAGCGACGAGCGGAGCGAGTCCGTTGCAACGAGCGCTTAGATGAGGTGCAGCGGCGGTGCAAGGGCCATTTCACAGAGCATAGACAGGCGATCACCTGCACTTGCTAGCGCGATGCCGGCATGTCGTGCGAACTCCTCAAGAATGTCCAGGGGGTCGTCGTTTGGCATTGCCGGGGCGGCCAAGGCGAGACGCAAGTGCCAAAAAAGAGAGACGGAAAGGAAGACCGCCGCGTCGTCATTCGACACGATCGCCCGGTAGGTGTGAGCCAATCGGTTGCGAACCGCATTGAGCCTCCTGATGCCCGGTATGAGAAAGGAAACTGTGGGGTCGTTGCGGTCGAGCAGCGACAACTTCTGTGCGAAGGAGAGGCGTCCCGCGGACAGGTCGCCGGGATTTGGATTGTGTGACCGAAGGTACTCGCCAAGGAAGTATTCCACAAAGAGATGTGCTCGAAGAATGCGGCCGATTAGGACGGCGTCCTGGTCCCATAGAGTCGATATGCGTGCAATGGATTCGTTTAGTAGGCGCAGGACCTCCTCGCGGCCGCCGCCTAGATCAATGACGCGTCGGGCGAATGCCTCGGGATCAGGAGGGTTTTTCATGACGGGGCTTTCCGCCGCCGCCTAACGCTTTTTCGACCACTCACAGAGAACCCGGCAGAGGCTGCGCCTCGCTGCCACGCCATCGCGGGCCCCATGCGTGTCCACTACCATCAATGATCAGCCTCTAGGTGCTTCATCGCAAGTCGCCGATAGCTGCCCAGACATCTCCGATCGATTGACCCGTGCTCAGCAGAGCGGCTGTAAGGTGTTGCTTTACAACGGGGATAAGCGGTCGCGGGAGACAGAAGGGTGGCGGCCGCACTTTGCTGCGCGGTGGGGCCCTTCCGGCTCCGCCGCCGCCTCAGCGAGCCCCGCCACGAGGATTTTGAGCATCGCGTCGCGCAATCGTCCCTTGGTCGCGCGCGAGCAGCGCCCTGTGCGCTGCAGCTCCCTCGCGATCCGCAGTTGCGCTTCCACGTAGTTCTCCGCCGCGTCTTCCACCGTCATGAGGTCCCCCTGGAGAACGCCCGCGCCTCGATGGCCCGCAACTCTCCGGCGATCGTTGCCAGCCGGTCGCGCTCCGCCACGGCGCGCATGACCGCGTCCAGCAGCCGGGCCACCAGGTCGTCAGCCTCCGCGCGTGAGCACCTCGCCGGCGACCCCGTAGAGTTTCACCAACAACTCGACAGTACCGCGGGCCTCACGCATCGTGGCGGTGGCCGTGCGGATCACCTCGAGGGCGGCGTCGTGGTCGCGCTCGCGCGAAGTGAATTCGCGCTCGCTCGCTCTGTTGCGGGGCGTCCCGCACGCAACCCAACCACCCGCCTGCGTGGCCTCGAAGCCCCGAGCCGCGGCTCTCACCGCAAGTGAATCGCGACTCGCTTCCCATACGCAGCGCTCCGTCCGCGCGAGCCTCCCCGGGGTTTGCGGTACACAGTCTCGCCCCGTTTCGGCCTGGGCGGCGCTTTGTGAAAGATTTCCTTCTCATCAGTCGCTGCAGGATCACAAAGCTTCGTTGGCGTATCTCAGATTTGTTGACGAAACCCCTTTACGGTCTTATGGTTTGACTATGTTTCCTGAGAGGTCGGCGCGGGGGGGCCGTCTTCTTTGCTGCGCGTTCTTGCTTCGGCGTCTCCCAATGCAAGCCTCCAGTGCTCAAGAGGAGCGATGAGCGCGTGCAAGCACGACTGGTTCATGTCCAACCTCCGACACGGATTCCTGGTCGTCGAGGGGTGTTGGGAGTGCGGTGCCCGCTCTTCGTTCTTCTCGGCTGAGCCCATCCCACCGATCGATGAATACCACGAGGGCAGGCATTTCTGGAGCTTCATGGGGAGCTTCCAGACCATGAAGTTCGACCTCGAGTGCCGCGCCTGTGGCACGAGAATAAGCCTCGATGATGTGAATGGACTGATGCTGTCCGAGTGCAAGGACCCCGGCTGCCAGGTCGGAGCGCTCAACAATCAGCAGGAGCCGGGTTCCCTGGTTTACGTAGCGTTGTGCGCAGACAGCACGCATACCACGGGGGAGTGCGTGAGCGGCGGCGGAATCGAAGCTCTTAACCAGTACTTCAACCGGAACATCGAGGACCTGGGCAGACGAGTGATCGTCGTCCCCTGCAAGATGTGCAACAGCGTCGACAAGTGCAGGGGGACCGTGATCGTCGATGTTGGGTTGACGGATATCGAGTGAGACGGCGCACGAAAGGCCACGTCGAGCTAGGCGCCCAGCAGGGGGGACCAAATGAAAATCTCTGAACTCGAGCAGAAAGCAGGGCTCCGGGCGCTGAACGAGTACAAAGACAGGGAAGTCGAGAGTGTGTACATCTCCGACATGGTCTCCGACATCATCACCTCGGCCAAGCGGAACAGCATCCTGATCACGCTGCAGACGCACAAGAGCCTTATCGCGGCGGCAAACCTCGTGGCAGCCGCGATGATCGTGATCGTGAAAGGGAGGGTACCGAGCGATGATGTGGTTGAGCTCGCCACCAGGACGGGAATCGGAGTCTTCACCTCCGACCTCGACACCTGGACGTTTGCCAAGAAACTGGTGCAACTCGGGCTCGAATAGGTTTCGGTATGGACAGCCAAAGGCATGGCCCGTTCCACGGTGAGATTCGTCCTCTTGGCATGGGAGGGCCTTCAGTGATGCCATTCGATCCCTTCGCCGAGATCGTACGGGGTTTCGAGGGAGAGCCCGCGGAGCTGATCCCCATTCTCCAGAGGGTCCAGGCCATCTACGGGTACCTCTCCCCGGAGTCGGTCGGCCGGATCTCCCGCTGGCTGAGGATCTCCGAGAACGAGATCTTCGGCGTCGCCACGTTCTTTGCGCAGTTTCGCTTCAGCCAGCCGGGAGAGCACGTGATCAAGGTGTGCCTCGGCACCGCCTGTCATGTGAAGGGAGGGGAGCAGATCCTCGACGTGCTCAAGCGGCGCCTGGATATCCAGCCGGGGGAGAGCACCGCCGACGGGAGGTACCAGCTCGAGCGGGTGGCGTGCCTTGGCTGCTGCGCCCTTGCGCCGGTTCTGGCAATCGACGAGAAGGTCTACGCCGACACGTCGGTACTGAGGGTCCATCAGATGCTGGAGGAGCGGGAGAACCGTGAAGACGCTTGAGATGCAAAGGGCGCACGCGGTCCAGGCGTGGAACGGGCTCCAGAACAGCGCTCGCCCGGTGATCTACGTTGGGGCCGGTTCCTGCGGCCTCGCGGCCGGGGCTGCAGAGGTCATCGAGGCCGTGGAGGCGTATTTGGCGAAGAAGCGGATCGGTGCGGACGTCCTGAAAGTCGGATGCATCGGTCCCTGCTACCTCGAGCCCCTTGTAGATGTCCAGATGCCCGGCAACCCCCGGATCAGCTATTCGAACGTGACGGCGGAAGTAGTCCGGGAGCTCTTCGATTCGTTCTTCGAGAAGGGAGAGGTTTTCCGCCGGCATCTGGTGGGACACTTCAGCGAGAACGGATTCAAGGGCGCACCGAAGTTCTTCGAGCACCCCATGCTGCAACGGCAGGTGCGCATCGTGCTTCGCAACTGCGGGATCATCGATCCGGAGAACGTTAACCACTATCTGGCCCGGGATGGCTACAAGGGCCTTGAGAAATGCCTCTGGATGCCCTGGAGCGACGTCCTCGAGATCGTCAAGAACTCTGGGCTTCGGGGCCGGGGAGGGGCGGGCTTCCCCACCTGGCGCAAGTGGCTCGTTTGCCGCGAAACGAAGAGCGACACGCGGTATCTGATCTGCAACGCGGATGAGGGCGACCCGGGGGCTTTCATGAACCGGTCGCTGATCGAGGGCGATCCGCACGCGGTGCTCGAAGGGATGCTGATCGCCGCGTACACAATCGGTGCCAGCAAGGGCTTTGTCTACATCCGCGCGGAGTACCCCCTGGCGATACAACGGTTGAAGTCCGCCATCGCCCAGTTGCGGGAGTTGGGGCTCTTGGGCCGTGGGATTCTGGGAAGCGAGTTCGACTTCGACATCAGCATCAAGGAAGGTGCGGGCGCCTTCGTGTGCGGCGAGGAGACCGCCCTCATCGCAAGCATCGAGGGGAAAAGGGGCATGCCCCGGACGCGGCCTCCCTTCCCGGCGGTCGCGGGTCTCTGGGGCAAGCCAACCATCATCAACAACGTGGAGACCCTCGGCACCCTGCCCAACATCATCCGTAACGGGGCTGCGTGGTACTCCCAGTACGGGACCGAGACCTCCAAGGGGACCAAGACGTTCAGTCTGGTTGGCAAACTGCGCCGCACGGGCCTCATCGAGGTGCCGCTCGGCATGACCGTGCGCAGCGTCGTCTACGATATCGGCGGCGGCTCGGTCAAGGGCTTCAAGGCGGTGCAGACCGGCGGCCCGTCCGGTGGCTGCCTGGGAGAAGAGTTCCTCGATACGCCCATCGACTACGAGGCCCTGGGTGCTGCGGGGTCCATTATGGGGTCCGGCGGACTCATCGTCCTCGACAGGAACACGTGCATCGTTGATACGGCCAAGTACTTCCTGAACTTTACCCAGGCCGAGTCATGCGGAAAGTGCGTGCCATGTCGGGTCGGAACGAGGCACCTGGTGAACATCCTCGAGAGGATCTCGCAGGGAAAGGGTGAGGTGTCGGATCTGGCCAGGCTCGAGCGGCTGGCGCTCGCCATCAAAGGGGGGGCCCTCTGCGGGCTCGGACAGACCGCTCCGAACCCTGTGCTGACATCACTCAAGTACTTCCGCGGCGAATTCCTGTCCCATATCAGCGACAAGCGCTGCCCCGCCGCTGTGTGCCGGGACCTCGTCCACTATCGGATCATCAAGGACAAGTGCACCGGCTGCCAGCGATGTGTGAAGATCTGCCCAACCGGGGCCATCACAGGCCCGAGATCTGAGCCACACAACCTCGACATGAGCATGTGCATCAAGTGTCGGTCGTGCTATGAGATCTGCCGATTCGACGCGATCGCGGGCGATGCCATCGTCATCGAGCCGGGGGCCTGACGTGACCCCGAGACGCACCCGCGCGAAGGACGCCGGGACGGTCGCCATCGAGATCGACCACAGCGCGGTCAGGTGCGCCGAGGGCGTTTCGGTGCTCAGAGCGGCGGAGCTGAACGGCGTCTTCGTCCCGTCGCTGTGCTCGCACAAGGACCTCTCGCCTTTCGGCGGATGCCGCCTTTGCGTGGTGGAGATCGATGGGATGCGCGGCTATCCGCTGGCGTGCAGCACGCTTGTTCAGGAGGGCATGAAAATCCTCACGGACACCGCCACGCTCCGCGAGATGAGGCAGGAAATTCTTCAGCTCATCCTCAGCGAGCACCCTTCGAGCTGCCTGGTGTGCGACGAGAAGGAGGCCTGCCGGGAGAACGTGCACACGGTTCGAAAGGCCGGCGTGAGCACCGGGTGCCGGTACTGCCCCAACGACGGCCAGTGCGAACTCCAGACGCTCGCGGAGAGGCTGGGCGTCAACGACATTCACTACCCTGTGTACTACCGCGGGTACGAGCCGGAGCACGATGACCCGTTCTTCGACAGGGACTACAACATCTGCATCCTGTGCGGCCGCTGTGTGCGGATGTGCCAGGAGGTGCGCGGGACCTCCGTGCTGGCCTTCAAGTACAGGGGGTCTAAGACCCAGGTCGGTCCGGCGTTCGGCAGAAACCACGTGGAGGCGGGCTGCGAGTTCTGCGGCGCCTGTGTCGGCGTGTGTCCAACGGGCACGCTCGCCGAGAAGGCTTCCAAGTGGGACGGCAAGCCTGACAGATCAGAAGTCTCCACGTGTCCGTTCTGCGCGCTGGGTTGCCAGATCGACCTTCATCACAAGGCCGGACGTCTTTCGAAGGTTCACGCGCACTTGGACCCCGAGATCAACGACGGACAGCTGTGCGTTCGCGGGGCGTTCTGTCTGCCTGAGGTTACACACAATCACGGTCGAGCCCGCAAGCCCATGTTGAAGCGCGGCCGGTACTTTCGCGAGGTGAGCTGGCCCGAGGCGCTGGGAGAGGTAACCGCGCGTCTTCAAGGCCTCAAGCCCGAAGAGATTCTGATGGTGGTCTCCCCTGACCTCACCAACGAAAGCCTCTACGCGGCGCAGAAGTTCATCCGTTCCTGTCTGAAGTCGAACAGCATTGACTCCACCGCGCGGTGGGCGTTGCCGGGCGGGCCCGGCGTGTGGGCCGACCTCTTCTCGCTGCCGATCTCGATCAAGAGCATCGCCCACGCCGATTCGATCATCGCTGTCGGCCTCGATTCGAGGTTCTCCTTTTCCGTAGCTGGTGTGGAGGTCCGGCGGGCACTGAGGGAGGGGGCGACGCTCGTCACCATCGATGCTCGCTACTCCAACCTGGCTCGATACGCCAAGCACTGGTTGCAGCCTCATCCCGGCATGGAGGGAACCGTTCTCCGGGTGCTGGCAGAGCGTCTCGTTGGCGGCGCCCGAGAGCACATCACACGGCCGGCCATCGACGAGACCGGCATCGACAAGTGGGCCGTCGAGAGGGCCACGGAGGCTCTTGCCCCAGGCGAGAACCTCGCGGTGGTCGTGGGCCCCACGGCGTTCGCTCTCGACGCCGAGCTCGATCTCGCCAAGGCCCTGCTCCAGCTTGGCGGCCGGGAAGGGACGACCGTGCTCCCTCTGTTTCAAGGTGCGAACACGAGAGGTGCCCTCGAGCTCGGCGTCTTGGGGGAGCTGCTCCCCGGGCTCCAGAGGGCAAAGGGTCGGCGTGTGTGTCTGGCCGATCTGCTGGAGGGCCGGGCGAAACCGAAGGTTCTCTACCTCGTGGGGGAGTCGCCGTTCTTCGAGCGACCGGAGTGCGACTTCCTCATCGCTCAGGACATCTACTTGCCACCGTTCGAGGTGGACGCCTTCCTTCCAGCGGCGAGCTTTGCAGAGGCCGAAGGGACGCTGACCAACGTCGAGGGCAGGGTTCAGCAGCTGGTGAGAATCGAGGACCTGGCCGACGGCGCCGTCACCGGCTACGCGCGTCCGGACTGGTTCATTTTCGGCGCCCTGGCGGAGAAGCTCGGCCGGGCCGGGCCTCAGCCCAAGAACGCGGGCCAGATCCTCAGGGAGATCGGCACGAAGGTGGCCGGGTTCCCGGCAAGCCCCGATCGGCGGCCGCGAAGACTCCAATTAAACACGCGCATTCCCTGGGAGAAAGCCCGCACCGGTTCTCCGGCGTCGGGCCAGTATCACCTCATCCTCGAGCCCGGCGGGTTCCGGCATCGTGGGATCGACATGAGCCTCGCGGTGGAGGGGCTGTCGGAGCTCGCCCTCGAAGAGGGGTTCAGGTTCCATCCGGACGATCTCGACGAACTGGGGATCGGGAACGGGGGAAGGGTGATCCTGGGCGTCGACGGCGTGGAGGTTTCAGGCGCTGCCAAGGCGGACCTGGATTGCCCCCGAGGCACGGTTTGGGTTTATCGCCCATTTGCCTATGGCGGCATTCCGCAACGAGCCAACCTCGCTCCGCTCTATCGCTTCGGGGGAAGTCTGTTAAGTGTGACCGTCTCCGGCCCCGGTGCGCCGAACGCCGAAGGAGCCGAAGCGCAAGTGTCGGCGGGCGGCGGCGGTGAACCGTGAGGACGTGATATGTACCGTATCGTCGAACGCCGCATGATCGTTCCGAACCTCCACGAGTTCACGGTGGAAGCGCCGCAGGTCACGATGGCTGTGCGCCCGGGGAACTTCGTCATCCTGAGGTCGGATGAGACCGGGGAGCGGGTGCCCCTGAGCGTAGCTGACTGGGACCCCGAAGCGGGCACGGTGACGTCAATCTTCCTGCAGGTCGGCGGCTCGACGGCGAAGCTGGCGCGCCTCAAGGCCGGCGACTCGATCCCGACCTACGCGGGCCCCCTCGGCAAGGAAGCCGAGATTTCCAACTTCGGCACCGTTCTCTGCATCGGAGGCTGCTACGGCATCGGGAGCGTTTTTCCGGTGGCTCGCGCGCTGCACGAGGCTGGCAACACGGTCTACACGCTCCTCGAGGCACGCAGCCAGTATCTCCTCTACTGGCAGGAGAAGTTCCGACCCATTTCCAGCCGGGTCATCGAGCTCACCCGTGACGGTTCAGCGGGCTACAAGGGCCACATCTCACGCCTCCCTGAGATCCTCACGCTGGAGAAGATCAAGCCCGACCGCATCATCGTCAACGGATGCACCTTCCTGATGATGAGGACGTCCGGCGTGACCAAGGAGCTCGGGGTCAAGACGATCGTCAACATGAACCCGATCATGATCGACGGGACGGGGATGTGCGGCGTGTGCCGGCTGACCGTGGCCGGCAAGACGAAGTTCGCCTGCGTGGACGGTCCCGACTTCGACGGCCACGAGGTGGACTGGGAGGAGTTTCTCAAGAGGCGCGAAACCTACAACGTCGAGGAGGTTCAGCCTCTGCGCAGGAGCGGCTGCGCTTCGCACTACTGAGGCTGGGAGGAGAGGCGGTGCCGGCCAAGCCCATAGATCCCAAGAAGCGGCCGATGCCGAAGCAGGAGCCGTTCGAACGGATCAAGAACTTCGACGAGGTCGCTCTGGGATACACCGTCGAGCTGGCGCACGAGGAGGCGTCCCGCTGCCTTGCGTGCAAGAAGCCGCGGTGCGTCGAGGGGTGTCCAGTCGGCATCGACATTCCCGCCTTCATCCAGTGCATGCTCGAAGCCGATTTCAGCGGGGGGATCAAGAAGATCAAGGAGAGGAACGCTCTGCCCGCTGTCTGCGGCCGTGTGTGCCCGCAGGAGGAGCAGTGCGAGAAGGTCTGCGTGCTGGGAAACAAGCACGAGCCGATCGCCGTCGGGCGGCTCGAGCGCTTCCTCGCCGACTGGGAAGCTGCGAGCGGCGCGATCGAGAAGCCCGACATCGCTTCCCCGAACGGTGGGAGAGTCGCGATCGTGGGCTCGGGCCCGGCCGGGATCACTGTGGCGAGCGACCTGGCGTTGCTGGGGTACGACGTGACAATCTTCGAGGCCCTTCACGAGGCGGGGGGCGTGCTGACCTACGGCATTCCCGAGTTCCGCCTCCCCAAAGCCATCGTGCGGCGCGAGGTGGAGTACGTGAAGAGCCTCGGTGTGAAGCTCCATCTTGACTTCATCGTGGGGAAGACCAAGACGGTGGACGCCTTCCAGAAGGAGTACGACGCGATTTTCATCGGCGCCGGGGCTGGACTGCCCTGGTTCATGGAGATCCCCGGCGAGAACCTGAACGGCGTCTTTTCGGCCAACGAGTATCTGACACGCTGCAACCTGATGAAGGGTTTCCTGTTTCCAGCCTACAACACGCCCCTCAAGAGGGCTTCCCATGTAGCGGTCTTCGGCGGCGGGAACGTGGCCATGGACGCGGCGCGTACGGCCCTGCGGCTGGGCGCCGACGAGGTTCACATCGTGTACCGCCGCAGTCGGAGCGAGCTGCCGGCCCGGTTGGAGGAGGTCGAGAACGCCGAGGAGGAAGGCGTGATCTTCGACTACCTCACCCTTCCGACCAAGCTCATCGGCAACGAGAGGGGATGGCTCACCGAGATCGAGTGCTTGAGGATGGAACTGGGCGAGCCGGACGAGTCTGGCCGCCGCCGGCCTGTGCCGGTCAAGGGGTCGGAGTTTCGCATGCAGGTGGACGCCGCCGTGTGTGCGATCGGCAACAGCCCGAACCCGCTCATTCCCATGACCACCCCGGGTCTGTTGGTCGGCAAGAAGGGAAACGTGGTGGCGGACGAGGAGACGGGGCAGACGTCCCGCGAGAGGATATGGGCCGGCGGGGACGTCGTCACCGGTGCTGCCACCGTGATCAGCGCGATGGGGGCGGCCAGAAAGGCCGCAAGGTCCATCAACGAGACGCTGTCGAAGTAGGCATGGAGCCGCAGGCATGAGACTAGAAGCGATCCGGGACCTTCTCCAGTGTGAGGTGCTGGTGGGCGCGCACCTTGCAGACCTCGAGGTGGACACGGCTGTGGCTTCTGATGCGATGAGCGCCGTGCTGGCCTCTCCCCACCCTCTAGCGTTGATGGTCACGGGGCTGACGAACATCCAGTCGGTTCGAACGGCTTTGATTGCCTACATGCCGGCGATCGTGTACGTGAGGGGCAGCCGCCCCGCGGAGGCAACGATCCGGCTGGCTCGTGAAAAGAACATCGTGTTGCTCTCCACTTCAATGGGGATGTTCGACAGCTGTGGCCTCCTGTACAGCCACGGCATCAAAGGCGCGACGTAGCGTGACCGAAGAGCTTCTGAGGAGAACCTTCGAGGTGCGCGGGCGGGATTTCGAAAACGCCGGTGAGACCTCTGCGGAGGTGACGGCAATTCTCAAGGATCTCGAGATCGACCCAGACATCATCCTGCGGGTGGGGGTCGTCACGTTCGAGGCGGAAATGAACGTCGTGATGTATGCGGACAAGGGCACCGTGACATTCATCCTGACGGACGACGAGATCGCGGTCGAGGTCGCCGACGAGGGACCGGGGATCCCGGACATCGATCTAGCCATGCAGCCGGGCTACTCCACCGCGTCTGACGAGATGCGCGAGATGGGATTCGGTTACGGATTAGGCCTTCCCAACATCAAGAAGAACTCGGATGCGTTCGTCCTGGCATCTGAGGTGGGGAAAGGGACAAAGCTTCACTCCTCGATCCGACTGGACGGCAATGGCTGAGCTCACCCACGGATTCAAGATCGACGAGGACAAGTGTAGGGGTTGTCTCTCGTGTATGCGGGCCTGCCCGACTCACGCGATTCGGGTGAGGGCTACGAAGGCACGGTACAAGCCCGACCACTGCATCGACTGCGGGGTCTGCCTGACGACGTGCCCGTCGGGCGCCATCGGCGCGACGACGTGGTCGGTGGACGATCTCAACCGGTTCAAGTTCAAGGTTGCGGTGCCCTGTCCGGTGCTGTTTGGGCAGTTTCCGGCAGGGATCACACCATCAATGGTGGTGGAGGGGTTGCTCGCGCTCGGATTCGATGCGGTCTGGGACTTTTCGGTGGACATCGGCCTGGTCGCCCGCGCGATCAACGAGTACGTGGAGCGGTGGAAGGGGGCGACCCCACTCATCTCCATCTCGTGTCCAGTCGTGGTGCGCCTGGTCCAGGTTTCGTATCCGCGCATGGTCGATCAGCTGATCCCCGTTCAGCTCCCCCGCGAGATCGCTGGCCGGGAGGTCAAGCGCAAGTTCTCCGCGCAGCTGGGCCTTAGCAAAGACGATGTGGCGGCTATCTACATCACGCCCTGCCAGGCGAAGGCAATCTCAATCCTTCAGCCGGCTGAAGGCGCGGTGAGCCATCTCGATGGCACCCTGGGAATCACTGATGTCTACAACGCCATCCTCGCGCATGCGAGCCTGCAGAGAGCCGAGGCAAGCGAGACCCGTCGGCCGCCGATCATCCGCAATTCCACTTTCCTTCGTTGGCACATGAGCGAGGGCCTGGGCCACGTGCTTGCGGGCCATAGGTATCTGCTCGTGACCGGCCTGTCCAACATCATTCAGGTGTTCGACGACATTGAGAAGGGGAAGTTGCGGAAAGTGGACTTCCTCGACGCGTACAATTGTTGGAGCGGATGCACGGCGGGCAACCTGACGATCGCCAACCTCTATGTGACCCAGAGCAAGATGCATTCCCTCGTCAGCAAGCTTCCGGAGATGGACGGCGAGACCGAGGCGGAAATCGAGAGGCGTTATCCGACCGAGGATTTCTCTCTCGAGCGTCCAATCCGGCCCCGTCCCATTCGGGGGCGGACGGGGAGTCTCAAGGAGAGAGTTCAGATGATCCAGCAGGGAGAGGCGATGCTCGCGACGCTACCGGGCCTCAATTGCGGACTGTGTGGGGCCCCCACATGCAAAGAACTTGCGAGAGACATCAGCATGGGCGACGCCACAGCGCAGGACTGCATCTTCGTTTCGAAGGATCGTCTGCAGGGTCTCGAGCGAGCGTATCTACCTCGGCCAGAATAGCAAACGCGGGTCGGCGGAATCGCCTTCTCACGGTTCTGGTCTTCCCTTGCGGGCGTCGAGGTTGAGCGGGCGTTCCTTCGGCGCGAGCCGGCGCCTGTGGAGGAGAGGGGTTTCCGGTGTGCGCTCGGCCTCTCGCGGTGGCCTGACAGGTTCAGTCGTACGACGGGCCGGGACCGCTCTTAGTTGCTACCTTCGGGCGCTGGCACACCGGCGGAACTGGGTGTCCCCTCAGCACACGTGCCGTACGGTGAGCAGCGCGGGTCCCACGTCGGGTCCATCGTCAGGTTGAGCGCGGCGGCCGCCCGTTCGAACGGCGTCAGCCGATGCCGCGAGGGTATCGGCACGGCGTCGTGCGTCACGAAGACGCCGTGCGGGAAGCCGGGGCCGAGCGGGAAGTTGGTGACGTCCATGCCGTCGGTCTGGTCCGTACCCTGGACACGGAACGTCCCCACCCAAGCGTTGGCGCCCTCCCGCGCGTAGACGACGTCACGCACGTCGGGGCCGTCGCTCTGGCCGGAGGCGATCAGGTAGCCGCCCCCGTCGCTCCTGTAGTACAGCGTCAACCCCTCGACGTCCGCCTTCAGGCCAGTGGCCGAGGCCACGCGGTCCACCTGGACCGGAGAGGTCCCGGCGGTCGGCTCGGCGCCGTACTTCCAGATTCCAACTTCCTCCTCGCCGATGTAGAGCGCCTGGTGGACGTCGTCGGCGACGCACCCCTCGACCTGGCCTCCCACGTCGAAGGTGCGGACGGCCTTTCCGGTGACCGAGGCGCCGCCGGTGAGCTCCATCTGCGTGACCGACCCGTCCTTCCAGTTCGCGAAGAAGTAGTACGTGCCGGTCGATTGGCTGTAGTACATGCAGGCGCCGTACACCTCGGGCTTTCCGAGCGGCAGCGTGCTCGCCGGCAGCGTGCCGTTGGCGTGTTCGAGCTTCCCGAGAGGCGTCGAGTACGGGTTGACCTTGTAGAGCGTCACTCCGGAGTCGGTCTCGTTGGTGACGCCGACGAGTGCCACGCGCGTGTGCGGCTGGCCGGTGGAGAACGTCCCGGCGAGCGGGAAGTTGTAGCGGAGGTCCACGTTGTTCATCTTCGTGCCACCGTCGATGAACTGGATCTCCTCGCCGGCGAGGTTCCAGACCACCATTCCGCCGTCCTTGTCGTCGCCGATGATCACGCTCTGTGCGGCGTCGGTCGGGTGGATCCAGATCGCGCTGTCATCGCAGGCGTCCCCGGGAGAGTGGCACGGCCCGGTGGTCACCGTGGACTGGACAACGGGGTAGTTCCCCGTGACACGCACGGCGTGCGTGCAGGCGAGCGTCGGCACGATCGCAAACATCGAGAGCACCAATCGTATGAGGTTTCGCATGATGGTTCCTCCCGCTCGTTCATGGGGGCCGGCCGGTTGATGGCGGCCGGCCCCCGTGTGTGGCTGCAAACACATCCGAGCGAGCGCTGCGCTCGCCGGACCTACTGGAAGTCCACGCAGGTGATCTTGCCCTCGGTGCGGTTGGCGCGCAGCAGGACGAGGTTCTCGGGAACCTGGTCGAGCTTGATCTTCTTCGTAATCATCGGCGTCATGTCCATCCCGGCCGCCATCGCCTCGATCACATGCGGAAACGTCCCGTGGCCCGAGTGCCCCTGGGAGCCGACGATCTGCGCGCGGCGAACCTGGAGCACCTCGCCCGTCACG
>Ga0154638_1084_pt1 | contig 34381 bp, 30 predicted proteins | sample Rifle2008BG13ft_FD_116067 | JGI IMG/M metagenome (GOLD analysis project Ga0154638, IMG submission 116067) | Acidobacteria bacterium RBG_13_68_16 | reverse complement strand
AAAGGTAGCCCGCGAACAGCGGCGGGTGCCCGCAGCGAAACGGATCCCAGATCAGCCCGGGGAGCTGGTGGACGCCCCCCGGGCCGGCCAGGTCCGCTCCAGCGAGCGCCTGAACGTCCTGGCCGAGGCCGGACAGCACCCCGCCAACATCACCCACCCCCCGGTCGTTGATGACACGGCTCGAGATCCGGATCGGTCCGTCCGCATCGAACGCGAGCCCCCCGAGCACCGCGTCAGGGCAACCGAGGTCCAGGCTCAGCTCGCTCGCCGTCAGCATTACCGTCCTGTACGGCGGCACGTCGCGGGCGGCGGGCACCGGCGGGAGGCAGGGAACGGTGGTCCTGACGGTGCCGGGGATGACCTGCGGGCCGCCCACCCGGACCGTCGCCGGCCCCGGGTTGGTCAGGAACACCTCGGAGGACCACCGGTTGCCGTCCTTGCCCGGCCAGCGCAGCGCGAACACCGGCAGCACCAACTCCCCGGCCGTCGCAACCCCGGCCAGACACATGGTGATGAATGAGATCGCAAGCCTCGTACGCATCGGACACCCTCCCTCGGACGCCTCACCCCACCAATCTGGTGCGCCTGCCCGTGGAGATGCAAGTAACCGAGGGGAGATTCCCCGGGGGAGCCGCTCGGTTCGTTCCCGGGGGCTGCGGCCGGTACGACGGCGCGAGGAAACCAGGCCGGCCGGAACCCCGCGCCGCTGAACGACGCAGCGCCGGGCGAGCCACCACCCTGAGGCTCGACCTAACCTACTGCAGCTTCTTCAGCAACCTCTCCGCCTGCGCCTTGACCCAGGGGTGCTCCGGGGTCCAGCGCGGGTCCGGTGTCATGCCGACGATCTCCCTGAGTTGCTGGATCGCGTCGGCCTTCCTCCCTTCGGAGCGGTAGGTCTCGGCGAGGTAGAGCCGCGTGAGGGCGTTGGTGGGCGCGCCGGCGAGCGACTTCTCGAGGTAGGCGACGGATTTCTTTTTGTCGCCCCCCTTGAAGAACGGCAGCTTGTAGTACATCCGCCCCAGCACCCGGTCCGGTCCCCACCCCTCGACCGCGGGGTCGTTCTCCAGACAGGTCTGCATCTCCTGCTTGATCACAGGGACCAGGCTCAACGACTTGAAGATCCCCTTGGCCTCGCCGTACACGCCGTAGAGGACGCCGAGCCAGAAGTGCCCCTCGACGCCCTTGGGCAAGAGCGTTACCGCCTCCTTTGCCAGGGTGATCCCGCGGTCGAAGATGGCCATCTTCTCGGTGTCCGGCGCGTCGGTGCGCACGTAGGTTCCGTAGAAGTACGCGGCACGGGCACCCTCCCAACGCGCCTGGTAGGAGGCCGGGTCCTCGGTCGCTGCTCTCTGGAACAGGTCCACCGCGGCCTTGGCCTGGGTGGCCTCGGCACGCGCCTCGTACGCGGAGCGCGCCTCCTCAAAAGCACCCATCGGGGACATCGGCTGCGCCAGCCCCCCCGCGCCCGCCAGAACGCACGGCGCCACCACCCACGTGAGAATGCTCGCTCTCATGATCGGGCTCCTCGCCGCAAGTCTAGCAGGGGGCGGCGGCCACCTCCGCTAGAATCGTGGCGGAGGCAGCCATGGAGTTTGGCATCCTGGGCCTGGAGCTGTCTGGGAAGACCACGCTGTTCTCCCTGCTCACCGGTCATCACGTCGCCGCCGTGCACGGCAAGCGCGAGGCGCACGTCGGCGTCGCGCACGTGCCGGATGCAAGGCTCGAGCGTCTGGCGGCGTTATTCGCGCCGCGCAAGGCCGTCGCCGCGATAGTGCGCTTCGTCGATGTGCCGGGCATCGTCAAGGGCGGGTCGGCGAGCCTCAACATCCCTGAGCTCCGAACCATGGACGGGCTGGCCGCCATCGTGCGCGGATTCGTGTCCCCGATTGTGCCCCACCCCGAGGAGAGCATCGACCCGGCCCGCGACGTCGAGCTGCTCGAGACCGAGTTGCTCCTCGCCGATCTCGCTGTCATCGAGAACCGCCTGCACCGCCTCGAGGGTGAGTTCAGGAAGCACAGGACGCCTGAGTTGGAGGCGGAGCGTGCGGCCCTCGAGCGCTGCCGGCTCGCCCTCGACGCCGGCACGCCGCTGCGCCAGGCCGCCCTCTCGGCGGAGGACCGAGGACACCTCAGGGGTTTCGGTTTTCTGTCGCTCAAACCTCTCCTCATCGTGCTCAACGTCGGCGAGGAGAGTACCTCCGACCTCGCTGACGCGCTGGTCGGCTCGGGCTTGGACCGCTGGCGTGGCAGGCCCGGTGTGGCGGCGAGCGCGGTGTGCGCGAACCTCGAGCAGGAGATCTCGTTGCTCGCCCCCGCCGACCAGGCGGCCTTCCTCGCCGACCTCGGCCTGCCTGACCGAGCGCTCGACCGACTGCTGCGCGCCGCCTACGAGCTGCTCGGGCTGGTCTCGTTCTTCACGGTCGGCGACCAGGAGGTCCGTGCCTGGTCGATCCCGGACGGCACCCACGCGGTCAAGGCGGCTGGGGTCATCCACACCGACATGGAGCGGGGATTCATCCGCGCCGAGGTCACGCCGTGGCAAGCGCTCGTCGAGGCGGGTACGTTCGCCGCGTGCCGTGCGCACGGCACGCTGCGCTTGGAGGGCAAGGACTACGCCGTCCGGGACGGTGACGTGATCACGTTCCGCTTCAGCGTCTAGGGTCGCGGGGTCGGGGTCGCTGGAGGGTTCAGGACCAGCCCCCCCGGTACCGTCACGGGCTGGGGCGTCGGCGGGCGCCGCCTGGCCACGGGTTGCGCTTGTGGTGTCGGCTGCGGTTGTTCGGTCGGCTGGACCTGCGGTTCCGGTGACGCCTGGGGGGCCGGTTCGACCACCAGGGTCCCCGCCAGCGCCGCGCGGACCTGCATCATCTGGCGCACCGCCGCGGGATCGATCGGCGTGACCTTGAGCGTCGAGGCGACGACCCTCTCCCGGTAGTACCTGAGCCCCGCCTCCGCTTGCAGCTGCGAGTCGTAGACGAGAGGGTTGACGTCTGGATTGGCGAGGTCGGGTGCGTGCCGGTACGCCCTCACGTAGTCCTTGATCGCGGCGTCGCGCGAGCCGCATCGCTCTTCCGCCAGGGCGAGCATAAAGCGGGCCTCGGCGTATCCGGGGCGCACCTTCAGCGTTCTCTTGTAGTACCGCAACGCCTTGTGGTCGTGTCCCTGGCGCTGCAGCACCAACCCCAGGCGGTAGGCTGCCTCGTAGTTCCCCTCGTCGAGTTTGAGGGCCTCCCGAAGGTAGTGTTCGGCGTCCTTCGGAAAACCCTTTTCGAGGATCAGTACGCCCAGGTTCGCGAGGTCCGTGGAGGTCGCCTTCCCGGCCTGCTCGAGTGCCATGTAGTTCATGATTGCCCGGTCATTCGGTTGGTCAGGCGAGAGGAATCGTTCAAACACCATCCCCGACGCCAGGGTCGCCAGCGTCAGGACCAGCACCCCCGGAAGCAAACGCCTCATTCCCGCCTCCCGCGACGAACCCGTGCACGGACCCGAACCTGCGCCCCGTCCTCCACCACCTCGAACCCTTCCACCACCGACCCCCGCTCCTCGAGCTGGCGCTTCTGCTGCTCCAGTGTCCGCCGAAAGTTGTCGAAACCCAACCCAGCGTCCTTGCCTGACTTCCTGAGGGCATCCACGTACCGGGTGAAGACGCCCTGGTACTCGTCGCCGTCCCCTCCTACGTGGGTGGGGCCGGGAACGTTGGGCGGACGAGCCGCCCCGGCGGCTCCGGTGCGCGCTTCCTCGCGCTCGCGTATCTGACGCTGCCACAGTTGGTTATATGTAGCGAAGCGGTGCAGTAGCTGCTCCATCCGGAACTGGTCGGCCGAGGTGCGGCCCTCGTAGCGGCTCACCTCCCGCAGCTGCCGCTCCAGCGCGGTCCGTTCGCGCTCCGGGGGCGTCGGCACCTGGTGGTCCCGGGCGAAGAAGCGCTCCCACTTCCGCGCCAGCTCCTCCAGCCTGCGGTCCAGCTGACCGACAAGGTCCCCGTTGCTCACGGCTGCAAGGATACACAACCCGTCCGCTTTCCATGCCATCCCCGTACGCGGTGAGGGTAGAATCCCGCGATGGCCAACCCTCTCGCAGGGCTCCCCGCCGTTCATCGCCTCCTGGCCGAGGAGCACCTACGGCAGGCGCGCGAGCGCTATGGCGCAGCGACCGTGCGGGCAGCGGTGCGCGAGGTCCTGGCGGAGGCCAGGCGGCGTGTGGCGCAGGGGGAGCCGACGCCCGCGTCGCCTGCCCTGGTGGCGGAGGCGAGGGCGCTGCTGGCCCGTCGCGAGTCGGCCGCCTACCCCGGGGTCCTCAACGCCACCGGTGTCCTGATCCACACCAACCTGGGGCGCGCGCCGCGCCTCCCCGCCGACGTGTCAGGTTACCTGGCCCTCGAGTACGACCTGGACGCAGGCGCCCGGGGCGAGAGGCTTGCCCCAGTCGTGGGGCGTCTGACTCGCTACTTTGGTGCCGAGGCCGCCACGGTCGTCACCAACAACGCGGCGGCGCTGGTGCTGCTGCTCGCCGCCCATGCCCCTGGCCGCGAGGTGATCGTCTCGCGTGGGGAACTCATCGAGATCGGCGGCTCGTTCCGGCTGCCCGAGATCATGGCCGCGGCCGGCGCCCGGCTGGTGGAGGTCGGGTGCACCAACCGCACCCGCACCGAGGACTACGCGCGTGCCGTGGGTGGCGACACGGCAGGAATCCTAGTCGTTCACCGCTCCAACTTCCACCTCCAGGGGTTCGTCGCCACCCCCGAGCTCCGCGATCTCGTCGAGCTGGCGCACGCCCGCGGGGTGCCGCTCTGGGTGGACGAGGGCTCGGGGTGCCACCTTGACCTTTCGCGCTACGGTCTCCGCCGCGAGCCCACCGTGCAGGAGATCCTGGCACTCGGTGCGGATGCGGTGCTGTTCTCCGGCGACAAGCTGCTTGCAGGACCGCAGGCTGGTGTGATGCTGGGAAACCGTACGACCATCGCCCCCCTGCGCCGCCACCCCCTTCGGCGGGCGCTGCGCCCGGACAAGAGCGCCCTCGTCACCCTGGCCATTACTCTCGATGCCTACCTGGCGGACCGGCCAGAGACGGTGCCGCTCTACCGGCTGCTCGCACTCCCGGAGTCCGAGCTGCGGACCCGCGCGCGGCGCTTGGCCCGCGGCCTGAATGCGGCCGGGGTCCCGGCTGAGGTGGTGGCCACCCGGGCGGTGCTCGGCGGCGGAACCACCCCGGATCAGACACTCCCTTCGTGGGGCATCGCGCTCGCGGGCGGCGACGCCACTGCGGCCAGACTGCGGAGAGCGACGCCTCCGGTTATCGGGCGCGTCGAGGAGGGCAGGGTAATGCTTGACCTGCGCGCGGTGCCCCCGGAGCACGACCGCCACCTGCGGCGCGCGCTGCTCGAGGCGCTTCGGAGCTAGCGGCTACAACTGGGCCACGGAGACGCCCAGGAACGCGGCCAGCTCCCCGGTGTCTCCCCCCGCGAGGCGCACGGCCAGGCGCCGGGCGGCCCCCTCCGTTAGACCCTCACGACACTCTGCCGGATCGAGCCCCAGCTCGGCAACCCCCACCGCGCGGCCCTCCGCCAGGATTACAACTCGCTCCAGCAGGTTGGCGAGCTCGCGCACGTTTCCGGGCCAAGGTGCGAGCACGAGCGCCCCCATCGCCGCCGGCCGCAGCGCCGGCACCGGGACCCCGTGGCGGGCACCCGCGCGCGTCAATAGGTGGAGGGTCAGCGCCGGGATGTCCTCGCGGCGCTCGATGAGGGCCGGCAGTTGAATCGGGAAGACGTTCAGGCGGTGGAAGAGGTCGCGGCGAAACGAGCCTCCGATGACCGCTTCCTCGAGGTTGCGGTTGGACGCGGCCACGACCCGCACGTCCACGACGATCTCACCTTCACCGCCAAGGCGGGTGATGTGGTGCTCCTCGAGCGCGCGCAGGAGCTTGGCCTGCGTCGAGAGGGGGACCTCCCCGACCTCGTCGAGGAAGAGGGTACCGGCGTGGGCCTGCTCGAAGCGCCCGATGTGGCGGGTGTTAGCGCCGGTGAACGCGCCGCGTTCGTGGCCGAACAGCTCCGACTCCACCAGGCTCTCGGGCACCGCCGCGCAGTTGAAGGCCACACAGGGTCCATTCCGCCGCCGCGACAGCTGGTGGAGGGCGCGCGCGAAAAGTTCCTTCCCGCTTCCCGAGGCTCCGAGCAGAAGCACCGCCGCGTCGGTCGGCGCCACGCGGCGGAGCGCGGTCACCGCGCCGACGAACGCCGGGGCGGTGCCCACCAACTCGGGGAGCCCCTCGCCAGTCGGCGGGACCTCGAGCAGGGTGCGCCGCGGCTCGCAGGCCGCGCGCAGACCCTCCAGAACGCGCTCCATGTCGAGGGGCTTGGGGAAGTAGTCCCGCGCCCCCTGCTTGAGCGCCGTCACCGCCGTCTCCACCGTGGCGTACCCGGTGATCAGGAATACCGGGAGCAGGGGATCTACGGTTCGGGCGGTGTGCAGCACCGCCAGACCGTCCATCCCCGGGAGCTTGAGGTCGGTGAGCACCGCCAGGTATGGACCGCCCTCCCGGAGACGCTGGACCGCGGTGTCGCCCCGCAGCACCAGCTCGACCTCGTATCCCTCGGTGCGCAGCGTCTCGGCCAGCATCTCCCCCAGGCTGCGACGGTCCTCCACCACGAGGAGCGGCGCGCTCAAGCGACCCCCTGACGGGGCAACCACACCAGGAACCGCGAGCCACCCCCGGGCCGCGCTTCGTGGACAACATCGCCCCCGTGCAGGCGCGCGAAGCGCCGCGCGAGGGCAAGGCCGAGACCGCCCGATGCTTTGCTGGAGGCGAACGGCAGAAACAGCCTGCCCCGCAGCTCCTCGCTCACCCCGGGTCCGTCGTCGTCGACGACGATACGGGCCAGGCCGGGCGGACCCTCAACTCGCGCCGACACGGAGCCGCCTTGGTGCGCCACCGCCTCGGCTGCGTTGCGCAGCAGGTTCTCCACGACCACGCCCAGCGCCAGCGCGTCGCCGACAGTGGTGACCGGCACACCCTCCACGCCGAGGGTGATATCGGGAAACGCCGTGCGCACCTTGCGCGCCGCTTCTTCGACGAGAGCCAGCAGCTCGACCGGCTCGCGCCGCAGCTCGCGCGGTTGGGCAAACCGCAGAAAACGGTCCAGCAGTTCGGCCAGGCCCTCCGCCTCGTCGTTGATGGCGGCCACAAAACGGGCCCGATCCTCGCGTACTGCGTCGGGGAGCAGCCGCAGGTAGCCGCGCATCGTGGCGAGGGCGTTGCGCAGCTCGTGGGTCATCCCCGCCGCCAGCTCGCCGAGCGCCGCCATCTGCTCGCGCTCCGCGAGGGCCCGCTCGAGCGCCTCCACGGCGGTGCGGTCGGTGAGGAAAAGGACCTCGCCCTGGGTTGCTCCGCTGTCGGCCAGCAAGGCGAGCCGCCGTGCCTCCATCACCCGCTCCCCCAAACGCCTGCTCTGCTCACCCCCGGCCAGCGTCACCGGGAGCGCTGCCCCGACAACCAGGGCCGGGACGAGTTCGACCGCCGCGGTGTTGGCGGCCCGCACGATGCCCCCGGGGTCGGTGATCACCACGCCGGCGGCGGACCCGCGCGTCAGCACCTCCGCCAGCACCTCCAGCTCGTCGGCACGCCGGCGCAACGCCGCCTCCGAGACCTCGAGGCGCCGGACGGTGTCGCGGAAAGTCTCCACCAGGAAGTGGTCCTCGGCCTCGTCGCCGGGCCTTCGGGTGATCCGCGCCGCCTCGGCCAGCAGCTCGCGGTAGGGGGCGAGCACGCGGGCGATCAGCGCCCAGGCGAGCAGACCCCCGCCTACCGCCACGACCAGCGAGAGGGCCGCCCCCACGTCTCGCAGGCGCCCCATGGTGCCGGCGCCTGAGACTGGCACCACCGTTCGCACCACGCGGCCGTCGGCCAGCGGCTGGTAGGCGACAAACACCCGTCCACCCCCGCCGGCGAGCGATCCTTTCACCTGCTGCCCGGCCCGCTCCCACTCCTCACGCGACGCCCACGGCCACCACGCCGGCTCGGATGGGCCCGCCTGACCCAGGGTCTCCACGACCCTGCCATCAAACAGGACCGCCACACCCCAGCCCTCCTGCCGGAGCGCCGCTGAGAAGCGTGCCGACTCGCCGCGTGCGATGCGGGAGGCCACCATGCGCGCGGAGGCAATGGAAGCGCGCCGGGCCTCGTCCTCGACCAACCGCGCCACGGCCAGCATCCCGACCATCTCCACGACGACCATTCCCACCAGCATCAGGAGAGCGGCCCCGATCAGCAGCTGCGCTTCACGGAAGCGACGTGAGGGCAGGCGGCTGGTCACGGACGCACCCACCCCAGCAGCACGAGGAGAGTTCCTCCGGCGAAGAGCACGACCGTCGCGGCGCCCGCGAGGAACGTGCCGAACGGCAACTCGGTGTCCCTTCTTCCCTTGCCGAGCGTGATCAGCGTCAAGCCGAGGAGCGCACCGGCGGTGGCCGCCAGGCCAAGGGTGAGGAGGACGCCGCGCCAGCCCAGGAACGCCCCGATCATGGCCAGCAGCTTGACATCGCCGAGGCCCATCCCCTCGACGCCCCGCAGCCAGCGGTAGACGACGATCACCGCGTACGGTACCGCCGCACCGACCAGCGCCCCGACAAGCGAGTCGAGGAGCGGCACGAACCCCCCTGCCAGCGAGCCGCCGAGACCCAGGGCGATCCCGGGCAGCGTCAGCACGTCCGGGAGCAGGTGGTGCTCCAGGTCGATGAACGCCAGCGGCAGCAGCAGCATCACGAGCAGCATTGCCTCCAGGCCCAGCAACGTCAAGCCGAACCGCGCGACCACCGCGACGGCAAGGAAGCCGGTCGCGAGCTCCACGAGCGGGTAGCGTGGCGAGATAGCCGCCCGACAGGTCCGGCAGCGCGCGCCGAGCAGCAGGTACGACCACACCGGGACGTTGTCGAACCACCGCACCGCCGCCCCGCACGCCGGGCAGTGGGAGCCGGGCCGCACCAGCGACATTCCGCGCGGCAGGCGGTAAATCACCACATTCAGAAAGCTCCCGAGAACCAGCCCGTAGGCGGCCGTGACGGCTATCGCAAACCAGCCTGGCATGCCAGCTCCCGGTACAGCTCCTCCTGGTGCCTCACCATCGCCTCCCGCCCGAACTCCTCCAGACCGCTCGCCGCGCCCACCGATAGCCGAGACCGCAGCCCATCGTCGGCGAGGATCTCCGCGACGCGCTCCACCACACCGGCGACGTCATCGGGCGCGAGGAGGAAACCGTTCTCCCCGTCGCGCACGACCTCCGGTACCCCATCCACCGCCATCGCCACCACCGGAACCCCGGCCGCCAGCGCTTCCACTATCACCCGCGGAAGTCCCTCGAAGCGGGAGGTAAGCGTTACGACGGTGGCGGCGTCGTAGATCGCCGGCACGTCCCGCCTCCACCCCGGAAGGTGGAGGCGGCGCTCGAGGCCGGCCTGGCGCCGGAGGCGCTCCAGCCGCCGCCGCAGCGTGCCCTCTCCGGCCAGCAGGAAGTGCGCGGCGGGGAATCGGGGCGCCAGACGCGCCGCGACCTCGACGAAGCGCTCCGGCGCCTTCTGCGGCTTGAAGCACGCGATCTGCACCACCAGCGGAGCACCGACCGGGATACCGAGTTCCTCCCTCAGCGCACCGCCGCCCCGGTGTCCAGCGAACGACTCCAGGTCGACCCCGGAACGGATCACACGCGCGCGCGAGGCAGGGAAAAGCCCCAGTCGAACGCCATCCTCGAGGTTACGTCGCGACACCGCGACGAACGCTGTCGTCCAGCGCGAAGCCAGCCGCTCGGCGGCGAGGAACGCGATGCGCACCGGCAGGGGTTGATGCGGCCCGAAGCCGAAGCCGTGGATCGAGTGGATCACGACCGGCACGCCCTCACGACGGGCCGCCAGGCGCCCGAGGATCCCGGCCTTGGAGGAGTGGGTGTGCACGATCTCCGGCCGGAAGCTGCGGATTGCACGCCGAAGCTCGAAGAGCGCCCGAACGTCGGCCAGCGGCCGCACCTCGCGCCGCAGGTGGCGCAGCTCGAAGAGGTCGGCATCGGGTAGCGCTCGCGCTTCCGCGAGCAGCTCGCCCTCGTCGGCACACGCAAGGGCGACGGCGAACTCGCCCCGGTCGAGTGAGGCCACGGTGTCGACGGTGTTGCGCTGGGCCCCGCCCAGCTCCAGCATCGTGATTGCGTGCATCACCCGCAGCGGCTTCACGGCGCCATCCGCTTAGCCACCGCTGCTCCGTCCCAGAGGGCGTCCTCCATCGTGGAGTACTTCCACTCCGCCCAACGGCCCGAGAGCATCACGCCGGCGGCACGGTAGTGATCGCGAAGCGCCGCGACTCGGCCCGGCCGGGCTGAGTCGAAGATCACGTAGGCCGGGTCGAGGGTGACCTGCTCCACGACCTCCACGTCCGAACGGTCCCGCAACAGCCCGAGCTCTGAAAGTCCCGTGAAGCAGCGCTGGGCCAGGTCCGCGGGGGGCGTGACGCCGGTGGGCACGCTCACCTCCACCGACAGCGTGTGGCATCCGGCCGGCGCCACCTCGCCGTGGTTGGAGGGGATACCCACGCGGTAGAACGGGAACCTCTCCTCGGGCACGTACAGCCAATGCTCCCTCCGAGGTGCGGGCCCCCGCACGCCCAGGTTCAGGTTGACGACCCCGACCGCGCGCAGCCCCGCCGCCGCGGAGCAAAGCTCGGCGGGCAGGTCTACTGTCATCGCGGACAGGCGTGATAGCGGCACGGTGGCCACGAGGGTGTCCCAACCCATCCTCTCCCCGGTGTCCAGCACGAGCTCGCGCTCGCCCAGGTGCACAGCGCGCACACCGGTCGCCAGGCGCAGGTCCGGCAGCCTCGCGGCCAAGGTATCCGCCAGCAGCTGGATCCCGCCCTGACGAGGGTAGAGAAATGTGGCGTTGTAGCCCACCGGCTTCCGGTACAGCCCGAGCGATCCTTCAATCACGTCGGCGAGGGAGGGCCGCGGGACGTACCGCCCCACCCACTCGGTGGTCAGCTCGCCAGGGTCCGTGCAGTAGAGCTTGCGGTTGTAGGGGAAGAAGAAGTGCCGGGCGAGCCCTTCACCGAATCGGCTCAGGACCCACTCGGCGAACGTGGCCCGCTCGCCGGCCGGATCCTCCGGTTTCATCCGGGCCTCCACGAACCCGAGCAGGCAGTCCCGCCGCACCTCGCGCGGCAAACGATAGGTGTTGATCTGGATCGGGTACGGCGTCACGGTCCCGGCCAGCGCAACCCCAGCCCGCCTGCGGTGGGTCCGTAGCGCTCTCGTCACACCGAGCGAACCCAGGAGTTTGCGGCTCTCCGCCCGCGCCAGGTGGAGGAGGTGCCCGGTGAGGTCGAAGGAGAACCCGTCCCTCTCCACCGTTCGGCACGCTCCGCCCGCTCGCCCGCCTTTCTCGAGGATCTCCGCGTCCACTCCGCCCTGCCTCAAGTGGTAGGCGGCCGAAAGACCGGTGAGGCCGGCCCCGAGCACCACCACGCGCCTCACGGCTGGGTCTCCATCCTCACCCGGGCAAGCACGACGAGCAGCACCACGAAGCCAAGACCGTACCCGCCGAGGGTCCAGAGACCCGCCTCCCACGGCCAGAGCGCAGCGGTCCCCACCCCCACCATCGCGCCGAGGACGGAGAGACCGAAAACCGCGCTCACGGTCCTGCGCACGCTTCCGTCCAGCAAGCGGTGCAGGCGGAGCGGGAAGTGGTCCGGACTGCCGTGCCAGAAAGGCCTGCCGGCACGGGCGCGGAGCACGCTCACGAACGCGGTGTCGGCCAGCGGCACGGCAAGGATGGCGAGCGGCGCAAGGAACCCCGCGGCGCTCCTCTCGCTCCAGCGAATCGCCAGCGCTAGCGCGCCGAGGGTGATCCCGACCGCCAGCGAGCCAGCGTCCCCGAGGTAGATGCGGGCCGGCTGGAAGTTAAACACCAGGAACCCCGCGAGCGCCCCGGCGAGCGCGAAGCTGGCCGCCGCCTCGGGGTACTCCCCGGTGGAGAGCGCCACCACACCGAACGCGACCGCGGTGACGGTCCCGACGCCGGCCGCGAGGCCGTCCATGACGTCGAGCAGGTTGAAGGCGTTGCAGATTCCGAAAAGCCACAGGCCGGCGAGCGGCCAGCGCAGCCCCTGGGGTACCTGCGTGAGTTCGATGACCGCGCCGCTGCGCAGCAGTACGAACACCGCCACCGCCTGGCCGGCGAGCTTTGCGGCCGGGGTCAGAACCCCGAAGTCGTCAACCAGCCCGACCAGCAGCGTGAGCGTGCCCGCAAGCAGCAGGCCGAGAAGCAGCGTGTCGAAGGCAAACACCATGCCGAGGGCCACCAGGTAGGCGAGGAACACCGCGAGCCCCCCCAGGTACGGCACCGGCGTTGCCTGCTGTTTGAGTCTTCCATCGGGGCGGTCCACTATCCCAAAGCGCAGCGCGGCCTCGCGTGCGAGCGGCGTGAAGTAAAGCGCCAGCAGCAGCGCCAGCACGAACGCCAGCGGGATGAGCGCCGCGCTCATGCCAGCTCTCCGAGCCGGCGACGTGGGAGAAGGCGCCGCTGACGCGCCGCCCTGTAGACACGAGGTAGAGCCCGCCGCAGGGCGGGCAGGACGCCCCGGTGGCGCAGGACGAGCACTATCAGCATCAGAACCTCTCCAGAAAAAAGTACGGGCAAGCGAAGGAGGAAATCAACCGGGTGCAGGTTCCGCAACAGCGTCGCCCAGCGGTTGGCGAGGATGCCGGCCGCCAGCTCCGGAGTGCGGCGGAAGATCAGCCGGCCCCCGCCCGGTGTGGCCGTGGCTCCGCGGCGGTGGGTGGCGAGCGCCCTCGGCTCGTAGATCACGCGCCAGCCCGCATTGTTCACCCGCCAGCCGAGGTCGAGGTCCTCCCAGAAGGCGAAGAAATCGTCGGGGAACACCTCGCCCTCGACGGCGGCCGCGTCAAGCGCCGACCGTCGGTAGACCATTGCCGCCCCGCACGCGGACAGGACCCGAGCGCGCGTCTCGAAGGCGCCCGCGGGCGCGGCGCCGTACCCGCGGTCGCGCACGCGCAGCAGGAACGGTGTGAGCACCTGGCCGCACGAGTCGAGCGCCGCGCCGCCCGGCCGCAGCAACCTTCCGGCGACCCCTCCCACATCCGGTTCCTGAACGAGCGCCTCGGTACACACCGCGAAGAACCCCGGCTCGGGGAAGCAGTCCGGGTTGAAGAACCCGATCACCTCGACCGAACGATCGAGGCGCGAGAGGCCCGCCGCGCATCCGCCCGCGTAGCCGAGGTTCTCGGCCAGCGGCAGCCCCCGCACGCCGTCCGGCGGTCGTTCCGCCAGGGCACGCGTCCCGTCGGTCGAGGCGCAGTCCACGAGCACCACCTCCACCGGCACGGTCTGGGCCCGCAGTCCGGCCAAGCAGACGGGCAGGTCGGCACCTCCGTTGAAGTTGACAACCACGGCGCCCGCCCTCATCGCCGTCCCACCTGCCGCCAGAGATCGAGGTGGCGGCGCGCCACGTCCGACCAGTCGAACCCCGCGGCCAGTTCAGGACCGGCCGCGCGCAGCGCGGCGGCCCGAGCGGAGTCTTCGAGCACCGTCAGCGTCGCCGCCGCGAGCGCCTCGGCGTCGCCGCTCGTGAACGGCTCGACCGCCTGGGTGAAGTGCTCACGGTGCACCGGGATGTCAGACGCAACCGCTACGGCGCCGCAGGCCAGCGCTTCCAGAAGCGGCAGGTTGAAGCCTTCCCCACGCGAGGGTGCAAGCACCGCCTCCGCCCCCGCGTAGAGCGCGGGCAGGTCTCCATCCTCGACGAACCCGAGGCGTCGCACCCACGCCGGGGGTTGGTCGAGCGCCGGCACGTGCGCTCGGAGGGCGCCCACCAGCACGAGCTCCAGGTCAGAAGTGCGCTCGCGTAACGAGGTGACCGCAGCGAGGGCCAGGTCCACCCCGCGCCGTGGCTCCAACGCCCCGAGCTGCAAGAGGTATGGTTTTGAGAGCGAGAGCCGCTGGCGGACGTCCGCTCGGCGCTCCGAGCTTGGCGGGGCGAATTTCGCACGGTCCACGCCGTACCCGGTCAGGTGGACGCGTTCGCGGGGGACGTTGCATCGCTCGGCGATTGCATCCGCCACGCAGCGCGAGCCGGTGACCACCGCCGCCGCCAGGCGTGCTCCCCGGGGCGCCAGGCGGCGGAGGGGGTTCAGGAACGGCCTCGGAAACCACTCCGGGTGCTCGAGCACCAGCACGTCGTGGATCGCCACGGTGACCGGGCAGCGTGGGGCCAGTGGCGGGTAGTAGAAGGGGAAGTGGAAGACGGAGTAGCCACGCGCGGTCGCGCGCTGCAACTCCCAGAGCACCCAGGGCAGCGTCCGCCGGGGTCCGGCCGGCATCACAACGTCGAGTTCGGCGTCGGCGTGGGACACGGCGGCCCAGCCGGCGAGCAGCCCCTCCAGGTAGCGGGCGACGCCTGCCCGAGGCGGCAGCAGGGGCTTGCCGTCAATCCCGATCCGCACGGCCCCTCCCCGAGACCAGCCTGACCACCGCCAGCAGGAACCCTTTCGGTACCGCCCGATCGCGCACGAGCCCCGCGGCCAACCGCAGGGGGAGCCAGACCAGGTGAGAGAGCCAGCGCCACCCGTGCAGATGCCGCCAGCTCACGAGCAGGCGGTTGCGTTCGTAGACCGCCCGCCGCCACCCCTCCGGATCCCTGCCGATCGTGGCGCCGTGGCGGTGGGCGACGCTCACCCCGCTCACCACCACGGTGTCCCCGACGTTCTCACGCACACGCAGGCAGAGATCGAGGTCCTCCCAGAAGTAGGGCGCCAGGCGCTCGTCGAAGCCAGCGAGGCGAAGGAAGTCGTCGCGGCGAACGGCGAGCGCCGCCCCGCTCACGTACGGCACGCTCACCCGGCCCTCCCCCCGCAGGGACTCCTGGCGCGACTCCAACACGCCGTGGTGCCAGGCCAGGGTCGTCCCGCTTTCGCTCCGGCCTAGGAGCTCGGAGAGCACATCGGGAGAAACAGCTCCAACGCCAGGACGGAGCAGCTCGTCCTCCAGCCGATCGAGCAGGCCCGCGCCCACCACCACGTCATCGTTGAGGAAGAGCAGGAGACGGCCGCGCGCGTCTCGGGCGCCGCGGTTGCACGCGGGCGCGAACCCTGGCGGTCCACCGTGCACCACCACGCGGCAGCGTGCGTCCCGCGTCTCTGGCAGCGGCGCCTCGCACCGGTCGCCGACGACGATCACCTCATCGGCGGCACCCAGGATCGCGAGGAGAGGGGGCAGGGTGCTCGCCAGGTGCTCCCACCCCGCCCTGGTGGGGATGACCACGCTCCAGCGTCCCCAGGCGGTGGCATCATGGGGGAGGTGCGGATCGGCCTCGACGCCCGGGCGGCGTTCCTCGACCCCAACCGGGGGTTCGGCCGCGTGACTCGCTCCCTCGCCGGGGAGCTGCTGCGGCTGCTGCCGGGCGAGGTCGTGCTGTTCGTTCCCCACGGATCTCCTGTACCTCAACCATGGTACCCGCTCGCGGCTCGGATCGTCGCGCTGCGCCGGCCACGACGAGGCGCATTCCTCTTCGACGGCCCGGCGTGGCGGATGACGCTGGCCCGCACCCCGGTGGACGTCCTCCACCTGCCGACGTGGACGGTGCCGCCCCGCCTCCCGGTACCGGTGGTCGCCACCTTTTACGACGCCACGCCGTTCCGCTTCCCGTCGCCACCCGAGCCCTGGCGCCGGTACCGGGCCCGGCAAGCGATCCGCTCCCTCGCACGGGCCGCCGCTGTGCATGCGATCTCGAATCACGCGAAATCCGAGCTGCTCGCGACGGTCGGCGTCCCACAGGAGAGGGTGTTCGTGGCCCACCTCGGCGTCGGCCCTGAGTTTCTCGCTGCCTCCACGCAAGTGCCGCCGGAACACCTCCTGTTCGTCGGCGGTTCCGATCCGCACAAGAACCTCGAGCTGGTGCTTGCGGTGCTGAGGTCGCCGGATGCCCGCCGGCTGCCCCCGCTTGTAGTGGTGGGAGCCGCCGCCGACGATCCCCGGCTTTCGGAGCCGGGCCTGCACGGGCGCGTCCGCCGTGAAGCAAGTCCGGACGATCGCACGCTGGTCTCTCTCTACCAGCGAGCGCTCGCTCTGCTCGTTCCGTCGCACAACGAAGGGTTCGGCCTACCCGCCCTCGAGGCAATGGCGTGCGGGTGTCCGGTGCTCGCCGCCCGCGCCGGCGCGCTCCCTGAGGTGTGTGGCGAAGCGGCGGTGCTCCTCGACCCCAACCTTCCCGATTCGTGGCGCGAGGCGATGCTCGCTCTCCACGCTGAGCCTGGCCGTCGCGCCGCCCTGATCCACGCCGGACTCGCCCGGGCGCGCACGTTCACCTGGGAGCGGACCGCACGGGAGCTGGCGGCGATCTACCGGGCAACGGCGCGAACCGCGAGCTCTCGCAGCTGAGCCCTGAGCGTCTCGTCGCGGACCGCGACAGCCGAGCGGAAGTCACCCGGGTAGGCCTCGAAGGGGTTCGTTCCGGTGCGAGTCGCGTACAGCATGCGGAGGTTGGCGAGCCACGAGCCGTTACGGTTCAAGAGACGCCCCGAGCGGTACTCGACCTCCGGGAAGTCGTCCACGTGCGGGGGCACGTCGCTGACCAGCGCGGCCACCTCATGGGGCCCCAGCAGGAGCATGGCCCCCAGGGTCTCAGCGCTCCGCACTCCCGCCTCGGCAAGCGTGGCCGCGAGGGCAGGGTCGTCCACCTCACGCCAGCGCAGCCGCACCGGCCCCGTTTCGACCGAGCCGGTGATCACGGTGAACTCGTTGAGCACGACCGGGTCGTACCAGACGCACGTCGAGGGGAACACCTCCCAGAACGCCCGAAGGATCGCCAGGTAGGACTGTTCGGTGAGCGAGTAGAGCGGCAGCCACATCGAAATGACCCCGTCGGGCCCCAGGTGGCGGCGGCAGAGCTCGAAGTACTCGCGGGTGTAAAGGGTCGAGTTGCCGGCGTAGACGGGGTGGATGGAGTCGGAGAGGATGACGTCGAACCTCTCGCGCATGGCCAGGAGCACGTTGCGACCGTCGTTGAGGAGGACGCGCACGCGCGGGTCCCGCAGCACTCCGTGGTTGACGTCGCCGAAGACCTCGTCGGAGACCGCCAAGACCTCCGGGGAGATCTCCGCCACGGCGATCTGCCCGACGCGATGCTGAGCCACCGCCCACGCGGTGCCCCCTGAGCCGAAGCCGATGTGAAGGACCCTCTCGGGGCGACCGTGGAGAAGGAGGGGAAGGTGGCCCTGGAGCCGCTGGATGGCGCGCAGCTCGGGCGAGGTTCCGGCGACGTTGACTCCGTTCAGCTCAAGCGAGCGCCAGTTTCCGCGGGCGTCGGTGAACCTGCGAACCACGACGGTCGCCGACGCGCTCTCCCGGAGCTGCTCGATCACACCATCGGACACCGCTGCCGCCCCGCGTAGCACCGTGCCCTTCGGGACGAGCGCCGCCTCCGCCACCAACGTCGCGGCAACCACAACGCCGGCTACCCGCAGGCGGTGGGAGGGCCCCAGCACGCTTCCCGCGAGCGCGCTCATCGCCCCCAGGGCCAGAATGAGATTCTGAGTCCCCATCAGGGGCACCAGCATGAGGGGGCCGAGGACCGTGCCCGCGATCGCACCCACGGTGTTGGCCGCGGCCACCAGGCCGGTGCGTGAGGCCTCCGGTGCCTGCGAGGGGTACGCCGCCACCGCGAGCGGGAAGCTGGCGCCGAACGCCACGGTCGGCAGCAGGATCAGCGCTGCGACCGCGAGCCCGAGACCGAGCTGCAGCTCGGCAAAGGTATTCAGCCTGCCGTGGAAGCCGATCCAGCCGAGGAGGTCGCCGAACCTGGAAAGCAGGGGAATCTGGAGCGCCAGGAGCACCCCCACAACGATCTGACATGCCGCCAGCGCACGCCGGGGCACGGACGCCGAACGCGCGAGCGCCGCGCCGATCGCGATCCCCGCCAGGTAGACCGCCAGGATCAGGGCAAACGCGTACACACGCGAGCCCAGGTGCAGGAGCAGGACGCGGGTCCAGACCAGCTCGCACGCCAGCGCCACGAAGCCGAACAGCGCCGGGTAGAGCAGCCACCACCGCCGATCCGCGCGGGCGCCGTCAACGACGACCTCGGCGGCGGCCGGCACGCGGGGCTCCAGGAACCACGCCACTCCGGCGATCGCCAGCCCAAGCGCCGCGAAGCCCGCGAGCGTGCCCCGCTCTCCCAGCTCCGGCAGGGCGAAGAACCCGGCCAGCACGACGCCGGCCACCGCGCCAAACGTGTTCGCGGCGTACAGGCGCCCGACCCGCCACGCCAGCGCATTCTGCTGCCCCACCCGGGCCACCAGCAACGGGAGCGTGGCGCCCATCGCCACCGTCGGCGGCGCCAGGAATGCCCACGCGAGGGCAAACCTCGCCAGCAACGGCAGCCCCCAGCCGGCGAGCGGCTCTGGGCCGAGGCCGGCCGCCAGTCGCTGGAGGACGTGCAGCGCTGGCGCGGTCGCGAGGGCCACCAGGGCTGCCACGGCCTCCGCCAAACCGTAGAGGCGCACGTGCCGTCGCAGGCGGTGCACGTACCGCGCCACCAGCGCACTGCCGATCGCCATGCCACCCATGTAGGCCGCCACAACCGCGACGGCGGCCCACAGCGAGTTCCCCACCACCAGCCCGAGGGCACGCACCCAGACCACCTCGTAGGCGAGTGCCACCATCCCCGAGAGGAAGAAGAGCGCCGCTACCACCGTCGCCATGCCGCCAACCCCAAGAGGCACACGCACGCAAGCGAGATTGCCGCCCCTGCCAACAGGCCCGGGGGACGGTAGCGTGCGCTCACCTCATGCTCCCCCGCCGGCACGGTCACCCCGTGCAGGATGCCGGGGCCGGCCACCTCCTCGCCGGGCCGGCCGTCCACGAGCAGGCGCCACCCCTCATCGGGCGTCTCGAGCCACAGCAACACCCCGCCGCCCACACCGACCCGGACCCGCCACCGCCGCCAGTCGTCGCTTCCCGCGGAGGCGAGCACCTCCCCGTGCGCTTCCGGCGGTTGGTCGGGCCGCGGCACGGCACGGACGACCGTCACCTCCGGCCAGGCCTGCGGGTTGTCGAACACGGTGACACCACGCTCCTGACAGAGGGCCGGGAAACCCGGCACCGGGTGGTGCGCCACGACCCTGCGGGCACCCAGCGCGTTCAGCCACCACCGCCCCGCCGGTCCCCGATCCGCCTCGTCCAGGTGCCGGGTCAGACGCACGGACTGCAGGGGCGCAAAGGTGCGCACCGATCGGCGCCCATCGGAGAGCGCGGTGTACCCCCACCCGAGCGATCTCCCACGCTCCCGATCCCCGCTCACCCACCCCAGTTGGTCCCAGGAGGGCTGGACCGCGTAGATCCGGGGCGTGCTCTCCCGCTGCGCCTCGAGACACGCCGCCGCTTCCTGCAAACCCGCGGGCCGGAGGACGAGAACGCGCGCATGAGCCGGCATCAGCGCGGCGCTGCCAAGAAGCGCTGCCACGGGCGCGCCCGGACCGGCCAGCGCGGCGCCCGCGGCCACCCCTTGCACCGCCGTCGCCACGATGCTCCCGCCCGACAGCACACCGCCACCAAGCGCGAGCAGCGCCACCACCGCGGCGCTCCAGAGCGGCGGGCGCCGCCTGCCGACCGAAGCCGCTGCCGCAGGCACGAGCGCAACCACGGCGGCAAACACCAGCCTCCCCGGGTAGCGCACAAGCCCGAACGTGAGCGCGGCCCACACCACATCCGGCCCCCGCACCCCGGCCACCACGCTGGCGGCGAGCAGGGCCCACCCCGCGCAGGCCAGCACCCACACCTCCTTCCTCCTCGAAAACAGCGCGGCGACGCCCAGCACCAGCGCCCACATCGGCACCGTGAGGTCGGTCACGAACCGCTCCGAGCGGGGCGGCAGCGGCGCACCGGGGATCGCCAGCGCCGCGAGCTCGCCCGGGCGCACCGCTCCGCCGACCACCTCGTTAATTTCGCGGGAGGCCCCCCGGTCCCCTCCCCGCACCCACGCCGCAAACGGCAGGGCCTGCACCGCCACGAGGCCACCGGCCAGCAGCACGGCAAGCACGGTGCGTCGCCGCGGGGCGAGGGCGACGGCGACCGCCGCGGCGACCACCGCGAGCTGGGGCTCGGCCGCCAGGAAGGTAAGGGCGAGGAACGCCGCCGTGCCGAACAGCGAGCCGGCGAGCGCGGCCCCCCACGCCCACGGCATCCATGCCACCGTGTCCAGGTTGTTGAGGACCCCGACCGCGTCCAGCACGGGCCCGGCCGCCACTACACCCCACCCGGCGGCCACCTCCAGCCACCCGCCCGCACCCAGGCGACGCGCGAGGAGCGCACACCCCACCGCCAGGATCGCGAGGTGGAGGCCAGCCTCCACACCCACCGCGAGGGCCGGGGGAAGCACGGTTGCCAGCCACGCCGGCGGGTAGAGCAGTCCGCTCTGGGGGTTGGCGAAGTACGGCTCACCACACCCCACGTCCGGGTCCCAGAACGCCCCGCGGGCCCCGGCAAGAACCTCGGCGGTGCGCTCCCGAAGGGGCACGAAGTAGCTGGGCACATCGCGCACGGCGGGGGCGAAACCGAGACAGGCCGCCAGCGCCAGGGCCGCACCGGGGAGCGCGGCCGCCGCAAGGCGCAGCGACGGCCTCACCGGGCCTCCCCGGTGGCGGCACGAAGCTGCTCGACCGTCACGGGGTCGGCAGATGCCAGTGCCACTTCGTAGGCGCTGACGAACGCCACTCCGCGCGCCCGGGCCTGCGCGGCCTCGGCACGGCGCAGCGCCCCGCGCGCCGGCCCGAGCTCCCCCTCGGCCAGGTGGAGGACCGCCTGCTCGAGCCACGCCGGGACGCAGTTCGGCTCGAGAAGCACCGCGGCGTTGAACGCCTGCCAGGCGCCTCGGGTGTCACCCAGCATGCGCCGCGCCTGGCCCTCCCCGACCGCCCCCCAGACATCCAGTGGGTTGACCGCCCGCGCCCGCGCGAACGCCTCAGCCGCCGCAGCCGCGACGTCCGCCTCGCCGCAGAGCGCGGCCCGGCGCAGGCGGATGCTCCCGAGGATCCGCCAGCCGCGCCCGTAGCGCGGCCTCGCGCCGCACGCCCGCCACGTCATCGCCTCAGCGTCCGCCAGCGCGTCGCCGTCGGAAGGGCGGGTGCGCAGGACCGCGTCGGCGCGGTCCACCAGACGTTCCGGCGCCTCGCCCGCACCGAAGTCCGGGAGCGCCAGTACGGCCCCCGTCACGACCGTGACGGCAGCCACCGCCGCCACGGTTGCCCATCGCGACCCACGATCTCGCCGCATCGCGACTCGCGGCACAACGCTCCCGACAGCAAGGGCCAGCGTCCACGCCACTGCTGGCACCATGAGCTGCGAGTTGAACGCCGAAGTGACCAACGCAGCGGCCAGCACCCCCCACGCCCGAGCGTCTGCCTTCGGCAGGCGACGAGCCACGCTCCACGCCAGTCCGGCAAGCAGCATCACCCCGGGAAGGCCGAGTGAGGCCGCCAACTGGAGCAGGTCGCTCTCGGCCACATCGGGCAGACGGGCGAAGCGCGCAAACTCCCCGTCACGCGGGAAGTTGTGCGCCATCGCGGCGTCCGCATACCCGCCTGGTCCACAGCCGAGGGGAAACTCCGCAGCGGCAACCCGCAACGCGACGGCCCAGATCCGGACGCGCTCGTAGCGCAGGGGGTCCCGGTCGGTCGCGAAACGAACGGTCAAGCCGGCCACCGCGATCACCACCAGGATGGCGGCCGCGAGCCGCATCCTGCGGCCGCCCCGGCGCGTCAGGGCCCACGTGGCTGCCATCACAACGGCGCCCACCATCGCCGCGCGGGATCCGGAGGCCACGACCCCGGCGGCTGCGACCGCCACCAGACCCCCGCGCACCACCGTTGGGGCAGGCAGGAACGGCGCCAACGCCAAGGCCAGCAGAGCCGGAGTGGCAGCGAGGTTGGGGTTCCCGAACGGCCCCGGCGGCCGCCCGGCATGTAGCAGGCGCTCGGCGATCAACCAGGCCGCTGCGCTGGTCCCTGCGGCGACCGCCCCCACCCGCCCCCACGCTGCTCCGCGCGGGGTCCCCGTCACGACCGCCAGCCCCAGCGCCACGAGCCCGGCCGCGAGCAGACGTGCCGCGTCGGTGGTCGCAACGGGTCGGAGCGCCGCATCGACAGCAGCCCACACCAGGAGCCCCGCCAACCACGCCGGCGGGCCGTTCCGGACCGCGCACCCCCCCCTGGCGAGGCAAAGCCCGGACACCACCACGACCGTCACCGCCACGACCCACGGTGCGGGTGCCGCCCATCCCGGGGCCAGCACCCAGGCGAGCGCCACCGGGACCACGAGCACGGGAAGCCACTTCAGCGCGGGCGCGAGCACGCGGCCTCCAGCTCCGTCAGACCCTCCCGCCAGGGCGCACGCCGGCGCGCCTCGCGTGCCCATACCAGCGCCTCCCCCTGGCGCCCCTGGGCCAGCAGAAGCCGGCAGCGGCTCTCCGCCCAGCTCGCCGAGTGGGGCCGCACCCACGCCCGCGCAGCCAACAACCGATCCACGTTCGAGAGGACGACCGCGGGCTCGACGCCCTCCAGGGCGAGGCCGGCCGCGAACTCCACCGGCGTGACCTCCCACGGTACCCACCGGGCGGCTGCCAGAGCCGTCTCCACGGGGCGCGCCGACGGGGGCGCGGTGGCCGAGACCAGCTCGACCTCGCCACGCCACACGAGGGTGGATAGCAGCGCGCCGATCCCCGCCAGAGTCAGCACCACGCTTCCCCGCAGCGGACGCTCCGGCAGCGGGAGGCTGCGGCCGGCGAGCGTCCCCGCGAGCACCGCCCAGGGGAGCAGTACCTCCGGCGCGTACGCCGAGAAGTCCACCACGTTGTGCAAGGGAATCGTCGCGACGGCCAGCGCGAGCCCCGGGTGGGTCGCGAATCCGGTTCTGATGAGGCGCAGGAGTGCCCACACGCCGGCCGCCAATACCCCGACCCCCGCGATGCCAAGCTCGGCCAGCAGCTGCAGGTACGTGTTGTGCGCGTATGGTGTGATGTTCGCCGCGGCGGTCGGAGCCAGGAGCCCGGCCTGTCCTACGCCCCCGAGGCCCACGCCGAGCCAGCGATGCTGGCCGAACACCCACCCCGTCGTCTGCCAGTTCACCCAGCGCAGCCGGATCGGCTCGAGGCTCCCCAGGTCGTGGCGCGAGGCCACAACCGCCACGGCCACAACCAGCACCAGGCCTGCACCTACCTGCACGAGACGACTGCGCACCTTATCCGCCGCCAGCGGGACCAGCAATACTGCCGCGATGGCCGGGGCTGCCAGGGAGCGCGTGAGCACCATCGCAACCGCGACTAGGGCAAGCAGAGCGCTCCAGCCCACCCGCCGCCAGCGCACGGAACGCCACCCGCGTTCGATCACGAGAGGCGCGGCGAGCAGCAGGAGGGCGGCGAAGTGACCCGGCAACGCGGAGGTCCCAAACACCCTGCCTCCGCCCAGCCGCGCGGCGGCAGCCTCGCGCCACTGCGGCGGGAGGTCCGTCACCATCCCGCGCGCGCGCTCGAGCCCTCCGAACACCTGGGTGAGCGCTACAAGGGCCGTGAGGGCGATGCCGAGCGCGATCAAGCCCACCAAGCGGTCGTCGGGAGGCGCGCGGCGCGCGAGGCCGAAGAGCAGCGCCGCCATCACAAACAGTAGCGAGAGGCGGAGCGCGGCTTCGTGGTCCGCAGCGACCATCCAGGAGCACCCGAGAAGCACGAGGCCCACGAACAGCCAGCGGCGGTCGAACAGACGCCGCTCTGCCGACGCCAGGGCAACGAGCACGGCAAGGATCGCGAGCCAGAGCAGGGGGGCGAAGGCGGCGTAGCGCGCCGCGCCCCAACCGGCCGCCACACCGGCAGCCGCCACCACCAACGGCAAGCGCCGCGACGCCATGAGACGAGTCTAGCCCGGATCAGCATCGTCCACCCGGACCGGGCGTGGTGCACATTTGGTGCTCGAGGGGTCGCAAACAAAAAGGGGGACTTGCGTCCCCCGTGCGTGCAGCGGCAAGGTACGTTCAGTTGGTCTGCATGCCTTCGGGCCAGGCGTAGAACTGGCCGTTCGAAAACACGATGGCGTCCGCGAAGTCCGTCTTCGGGCCACCGGTCCCGACCGCGCCCGTGCCGCCCTTGGCCAACGACCAGATGGTGTAGCTCTGACCAGCGGTTTCCATGTCCAACTGAAGAGCCTGGTTCCACCCATCGTTCGTCGGCAGCCGTTTGATGAACGTGGGCATGACGTAGGTCGTCAGTTGGGTCACAACTCCAGTTGAGAGGCCCTTCGGGTAGAAGTTGAAGTCCACCGAGTAGGCTTCCAGAGCGGTCGCGATGCTCCGGATGTCGCTCATCGTCCTCTTCTGCCGGCCACGGTTGATGGCGTTCAGCAGGTTGGGGATCGCGATCGCCGCGATGATGCCGATGATCGCGACCACGATGAGCAACTCAATCAGTGTGAAACCCTTTTGCCTTTTCATACGCTCCTCCTTGTCGACTCACATCAAAAGCAAGTACCGTGCCACTGAACCGTCCTCTTGCCGCCCCCGGCGATGACGCCCAGCGTCACCACCGAACCCGCAGAATGCCACCACACGGCACATCAGTTCACCTGCATCCCGTCCGGCCACTGCACGAACACCCCGTTCACCATCACCATGTCGTCGGCGTAGCTCGTCGTGGGGCCCATCGGTGGACCCGGCTGCATGAGCCCGTCGCTGCCGTTGCTGCGCACGGTGTAGTTAAGCCCCTCTGAATTGTACAGCATAGAGCGCCGCCAGCCATCCAGGTAGGGGAGGACCTTGAGGTAGGTCGGGGCAAGGTACGGGGTGAGGTCTTCGACCACTCCCGTGGGGACCCTGGGAACGTAGGCAAAGTCGGTGGCGTAGCTCGAGACGGCAGTCGCCACGGTACGCAGCTCCACCATCGTCCGCTTTTGGCGCGCGCGCTGGATCGCCGAGGTGAGGCCGGGGATCGCGATCGCCGCGATGATCCCTATGATGGCGACCACGATCAAGAGCTCAATCAGGGTGAAACCGCGGTTTGCTTGTCTCATTAGCCCTAAAGAAATGCAAAAGTCGCGCCAAAAAACGGCCTACGAGACCGCCCGTGCCCATTCCGAGCCGGGCGCACCTCCAGCTTCCGGGCGCAGACCCCTGGGCCGCCCCCGGACCGGCTAGACTCTCGCCATGGCGGGCCGTGACAGGCTTCCGCTGGCGCTCGTACTCGCGTTCTGGGCGGCCCTCTACCTCCCCCATCTCTTGAAGGGCGACACGCTGCCGGCCCGCGATGTCGCAGCCACACAGCTCCCGTGGCGCACGGTGTGGCGGGAACAGGTGCTCGCCGGTTCGCCCCCACTCTGGGACCCGTACTCCAGCGGCGGCCGCCCGCTCCTGGCCAACCCGAACACCATGGCCGTCTACCCCGGCACGCTGCTCTTCCTCCTGACGTCGCCGGAGTGTGCGGCGGCCTGGCACATCGCCCTCCACCACCTGCTGCTCATCGTGGGGTGCTACCGGTTGGCCCGACGGACCGGCGCCGCACCCCCGGGCGCGGCCGTCGCGACGGCGGCCACGGCAACCTGTGGCGTGGTGTGGTCGAGCGTCACGTTCCTCAACTTCCAGGCCTCTCTCACCTGGGCGGTCTGGGCACTCGCATCGGCGGTACCGCCGCCCACCCCGGGGCGGCCAGCGGTGCGCCGCGCCCTCCTAGGGGGGACTCTGGTCGGTCTCTCGTTCCTGGGTGGCGAGCCGGTCACGGCGGCAGTCGCCGCCCTCGCCTGGGCTGCTGTGGTGCTGAGCACGTGGCGGCCGCTTCCGGTCGCCCCTCTCGTCGTCATGCCCGCGTCCGCCGTGGCGCTCGCGGCCCCGGTCCTGGTACCGCTTCTCGTGGCCTTCCCAGAGACCGTGCGAGGGACTCTCGGCCCCGCCGCTCTGGCCATCGCCGCCGATGCCCTCGCGCCGCGCCGTTTCCTCGAGCTGTTCGCCCCGAATCTGCTGGGCCCGCCGCTTGCCGACCTTGCCGGCGGGTTCTGGGCCGCACCCTCGTTCCCGTGGCAGCGCTACTACCCGGTGATCTTCCTCGGGGCCGCACCTCTGCTGTGCCTGCCGTTTGCCCGGCGGGCGGGGAGGCGCCTGGCGCCGTGGTGGGCGATGGCGCTCGCGGGCCTGGTCGGCGCAGCGGTGCTCGCCCCGCCGGCCGTCGCCGCCGTGGCACGGAACCTGCCGCTGCTCGGCGCCATGCGATACGCGATCAAGCTCCTGGTGCTCACGGTAATGGCCCTCCCACCACTGCTCGCCGCCGGCTGGGAGGGTCTCGTCGCCCGATGGGAACGCGGTGCGCGCCGGTGGGTCCGGACGCTCGCGCTCATCACGGTCGTGCTCGCCCCGGCGGCGATCGCACCTGACCGCCTTCTGCGGCCGATCCTCGCCGCGCTCTACCCCGCGTCTCGCACCGCCGCCTCCGAGGTCCCGACGGCAACGCTCCGCCGTGCAGCGCTTCTCGATTGGGCGGCGCTGCTCGTGCCTCCGGCGGTGCTCGCCCTCGCCGGACCGGTCCCGGTGGCCGCCGCCGGCGCGGTGCTCGTCGCCAACGTGACCGGCGGCGCGGGTGTGCTGTTGTTCGCCGACAGCGCCGCCTGGGCGCAACCCCCGCCCGCCATGGCCGCGCTGCCTCCACGCCCCACCCTCGCACCGATCGAACTTCCCGGGGCGTCGCCCGAGAGGCGTTCTGGCCCGCCGCTTGGGCGCTTCTGGGAGCTGCGCCTCGCCCTCGTCCCCGAGTACGGTGCCCGCTGGGGCGCAGCGTACGTTCTAACCCGCGGCCCCGACGGCCTGGAGCCGGTCCGGCAGGAGCTGCTGGCAGCCGCCTCCGCCTCGATGGCGCTCGAGGATCGTGCCCGTCTGGCACAGGCGGTTGGCGCCACGGCTGTCATCGCCCGCGCCCCGGTCACTGGCCGGCCCGTGGCCCCCGCCGGTGCCCTATGGATCAGCGGGGTCGATCGTCCATCCCCCCGCGTCTACCTCGCAAAGAGGATTGTGCCGGCCGAGGGGACAGTTGCCGCCGCGACGGCGCTCGCAGCGGCGAGCTTCCGGCCAGGAGAGGACGCGGTAGTCGCGGGGGCGAGAGGCGTGCAGGAGTCCGGCGGTGGAGAGGTGACTGAACTCATCGGGCGGCCACACCATCGCCTCTTCGATGTAACGGCCGCGGGTTCCGGGTTGCTGGTCGTCCAACAGAGCTTCATGCGCGGCTGGCGCGCGACCGTGGACGGACGCCCGGCCTCGGTCGAGGTGGCCAACGGCGCAAACATCGGCGTCCGGGTTCCGGCGGGTCGCCATCGCGTCGCGCTCTTCCTCGACCCGACACCTTACCGCGCGGGCCTCGTGGGGCCGATCCTCCTGCTGCTCGCGGCGGGGTTCATCCGGTGGGCGGGGACATCGCGGGACCGCGCGGCTGCCATTGATGACGAGGGGCATAGCACCCCGGCCACCCCACCGGCGCGCTGACCGTGAACGAGGTCACCTCGCAGGCGTAGTCGTAAGCCAGGCCGGCCCTGCTGTGCACGGCTGCATCCACGAGGTATTGCCCGGGCGCGAGCTCGAGACGCGGGAACTCGAGGCTCATCTCACCACTGCCGGCCAGGCGCTCCGGCCGCCACCCGTCGAGCTCCGTGTTGGTCCCGAACACGTTGCTGCCGTCCTCGCGGTGGATGGCTACGCCGAAGACGAAATCCTCCTGCGGCTGGCGCACGGTGTATGCGATTCGGATCGCCGCCGCCTCACCGCTCGACAGGAGCCGTACCGGCCGCCCGGCGGCGTCGACGAGGTCGACGCCATCCAGGCTCACCGCGCCGTTGCCCCACCGCCGGGCGTTCCCGCCCGCGACCTGCGCGCCCGTCTCTTCGCTGGCCACGTCAGAGCGGTAGCGCGACACCACCGCGGCCGCCGGCCCGACCAGCACCGGCTTGCCCTGCCGGAGGTAGAGACCGTGGTGGGCGAGCTGCTCGACGAGGCCCAGGTCATGGCTGACCAGCAGGATTGCGGCCCCGCGACGTTGCAGCCTTGCAATCCGGTCCAGGCAGCGGTGGGCAAACACCTCGTCCCCCACCGCCAGGATCTCGTCCACCACCAGCACGTCCGGCTCCACCGTGACCGCCACCGAGAACCCGAGCCTGACGTACATGCCCGAGGAATAGGTCTTGACGGGCTGGTCGATGAACTCGCCGATGCCGGAGAACTCGACGATCTCCGGGAGACGGCGCATGATCTCGGTCCGCGAGAGCCCGAGCATCATGCCGTTGACGATCGCGTTGTCGCGCCCAGAGATCTCGGGGTGGAACCCCGCCCCAAGCTCGATCAGCGCGGTCACGCGGCCGTTCACCTCGACGCGTCCCAGTGTGGGGCGCAAGATCCCCGCGACCAGCTTGAGAAGCGTGGACTTGCCGGACCCGTTGGGGCCCACGACCGCCACGGTTTCGCCCTGCCGTACTTCGAGATCCACGCCGGAGAGTGCCAGGAAACCCTCGCGCTCCTGCTGAAGGCGCCAAAGCTCGCCCCGCAGCAGCGCACCCTTCAGGGAGTGCAGGCGGCCGCGCCGCGTCAGCAAGGGATAGCGTTTGGAAACACCAGCGAGACGGACGGCCGTCGGCGCGCTCATACCGTCTCCGCGATCGTCTCGCGCAGGCGCGAGAAGATCCATGCACCGACGACCCAACTCACGAGGGCGACGGCGGCGGCCCACGCCCACGTCAGCAGCGAGGGGACTCGACCGAGCAGCACGACGTCCCGGTACACCTGGATCAGCGGTGTCACGGGGTTCACCTGGACCACTCTCCTCAGGGCGCGCACCGGGATCATGTCCAGGGTGTAGATGATCGGGGTCGCAAAGAAGAAGAGGTTGAGCAGGTTGTGCAGCAAGTCCTTGAGGTCCCGGAAGTGCACTGCGAGGGCCGCCACCGCCAGGCTGAGCCCGGCGACCGCACACACCCACAGGGCCAGCGCAGCGGGCAGTAGAACCACCGTCCACGGGAAGCGCGCGACGCCGAGCCCGGCCACGACCGCGGTCGCGATCAGCAGCACCGGCAGCGCCAGCAGGTGATGAACCAGGTGGGAGAGCACGGTCACTGCCGGAAAGACCTCCGGCGCGCACACGACCTTCCTGAGCAGCGGTCCGTTGTCAGTCAGCACCACAGCGGCGTCGAGCAGCGCTCCCGACCCGAACAGCCACGGCAGCAGTCCCGCAAAGAGGAACAGCGGGTACGGAACTGTGGTCGGCACCCGTGCCGGGATAACAAACGTGAAGACCAGGGTGTAGACCGCAAGCAGAAGCAGGGGGTTGAGCAGCGACCACAGGTAACCGAGGAACGTTCCGCGGTACCGTGCCTTGAGGTCGCGCGCGACGAGTGCCACCACCAGCCCGCGCTGGCGGTAGAGCGACGCGAGCACGCCTTCCCCTGGCGCTGGCGCAACGCTCAAATCGCGCCGCCCGGAACCGGGCGCTCCTTATCCCGCTGCAGGTACGACTCATAGTCCTCGGCCCTGCCGAGGTGGATCCAGTGGTTGCGCAGTGCGTGTTTGATATTCCCGTAGTCGTCGAACGCCAGGGGGCCCATGACACCCTCCATGCCCCCAAGCGCACGCATGCGCTGTCGCACGGCCGCCCCCGTGCGCTCGGTGAGGTCCCGGATCGCGTACATCGCGGCGAGAGCGGCGTCGTAACCGTGAGCGGCGTAGATGTCGGGGAGCAGGTTGTAGATCTTGCGGTAATGCGCCACGAACGTTCGAACCGGCTCTTGCTGAGAGCTCACGTCGAGGCTCGCGAGCGGGAAAAAAACCCCCTCGGCTTGCGACCCCGCCCGCTGCAGGACCGAGGATGCGTTGAATGCGGAGGTCGTGCAGATGCTCCCCTTGAACCCCAGGCTGCGAAGCACCCGCAGCGCACCGAGGATCGCTTCGCCGTAGCCGCAGATGTACACGCTTTCGGGGCTTTGCCGGGCCAGCGCTCCGCGAAGCTGTTCCTGCCACCCTTCCCCTGCAAGCCGCACCGAGCCCACGACCCGGCCGCTGTGGCTGCCGAGTTCGCCAACGAAGACCGGCAGCAGGCCGCGGGTGTAGTCGTTGTCCTCCTGCAAGACCAGGACGCTGCGGGTCTTCCTCACCAGGACCAGGAAGTCGGCGGCCTTGACACCCTCGAGATCGTCGGACGGGTAGACGCGAAAGAAGTACTGAGAGCGTCCCCCAAGCTCGGGTGCCGAGGCCGAGGGGGAGAGGAGCACACGGCCCATGCGGTCCGCCACCGGGATGATCGCCTTTGCCTCAGCGGAGGTGACGCCGCCGATGACCAGCAGTGCCCCGTGCTCGAAGAGGACCTCGGCCGCGCTCGCCGCCCGCGTGGGGTCCGATCCCGAGTCACGGTAAAGGACCTCGAGGCCCCGGGCCGCCCCCTTCACCTCCTGGGCACCATCGAAGGCAAGCTTGACGCCGCTCTTCACGGAGGAGCCATAGACGGCGGCCTCGCCGGTCTCGGGGAGCACGACCCCGATCCGCACCGTGGGGTTGCAGCCGCTCGCGAGGATGAGCACCGTAGCCCCGGCGGCGAGGCCGTTCATGACCCCTCCCTGCGCCAAGCGCCCGAGCAAGGCTCGCAAACCGTGGCGCGGCCTGAGCGTAGAGGCATCCCTTGCCGTCGTCAACCTGGCGCTCTACCATTCTGGCGATGCACCTTCGTGGCCCCCGCTCCCGCGTGCTGATCCTGGTCCTCGCGCTCGCGCTGCCCGCCTGCAGCCAGGACCTGCTGGAATCGGAGTGCAACCTCGTGGTCCTCAACCAGAGCTCGTGCAGCCTTTCCGTGTACGTGGATGGCCAAGAGGCCTTCGCGGTGCGTGCGGGCTCCGACGGCACGTTGGATGACATCGGTCCGGGGCGCCACGTTCTCGAGGCGATGGATCCGCAGGGAAGGCTGGTCCAGCGCCGCGCCATCGAGCTCGCCACCGGCGAGGACTTCTACTGGACCCTTGACCGCTGCTGAGCAGACACGCACAAGGCAGGAGAAACGAGGGGCGAGTCGAGCGCATATCTCGTGTTCGCTTCTCCCTCGCGCCTCGTGTCTTTTGCCTCGTGCCTTCTTCTACAAGAGTTCGTCGCGCCCGCCCTCGCGCAGCCTCTCGACGAGCTCCTTGACGCGTTGTGCCTGGTCCTTGGGGACCACGAGGACGGCGTCCGGGGTCGCAACCACGACCAGGTCGTGCACGCCGACCACCGCCACTAGTGGGCCCTCGGAGACCAACACCGACCCGCTGGTGTCGAGGGCGACCACATCCCCCATCGTCACGCCGGCATCCTGCGAGGGGAGGGCTTCGGCCAGCCCCGCCCAGGAGCCCACGTCGGACCAGGCGAAGTCCACACCCACCGCCCAGACCGGCTTTGCCTTCTCCATCACCCCGAAGTCCACGGAAACCCTGGGCAGCGAGGCGTACCGCTGCCGGACTGCTTCTTCCTCGCCAAGCTCGTCTGCGGCAGCCATCAGCTCGTCGAGGCCGGCCGCGAGCTCTGGAAGGTGCTCGCGAATGGCTCCGCGAATCGCCTCCACCGTCCACGCGAACATCCCGGAATTCCAGCAGTAGTTCCCGGCGGCGACGAACTCCTCCGCGAGCGCCCTGCTCGGCTTCTCGACGAAGCGCTTGACCACCTGCACCGGCCGGCCCGCCGCCGCGCCCATGACCTCGCCCAGCTCCAGGTAGCCGTAGCCGGTCTCGGCGTGGGTCGGGCGCAGTGCCAGCGTCACGAGGCCGCCGCGGGCCGCCGCGGTCGCGGCTGCGCCAGCGAGCGCAGTGCGGAGCGCGGAACCATCCGGAATCAGGTGATCGGCGGGCACCACGACCATCACCGCCTTTGGGTTGGAGCGCGCCATGCGCCAAGCCGCCCACCCGACACACGCCGCGGTGTCGCGCCCGGTCGGTTCGGCCAGGAGGTTGCGTACCGGTAACTGGGGGAGCTCCGCGCGCACGGCGTCGGCCATCTCCAGCGAGGTTGCCACCAGCGTGCGCTCCAGCGGCACCAGCGGAGCCAGACGCTCCACCGTGGAGGCGAGCAGCGAGCGTCCCTGGGCGAACGGCAGCATCTGCTTGGGCCGGGAGCGCCGCGACAGCGGCCAGAACCGCGTCCCCGCGCCACCCGCCATCACCAGTGCGTACAGGGGCATTCCGTCAGGCGACCATGTCATAGAGCTCCCGCAGGTCAGCCACCCTCAGGTAGGGGTGGGCGAAGAGTCCGGCGCGGTCCACCAGCACGGCGCGCATCCCTGCGCTCTCGGCCCCGCGGTAGTCGTCGAGCGGTGAGTCGCCGGCGTGGAGGCAGGCTGCCACCGGGACCCCGAGCCGACCAGCGGCGCGCCGGAAGATCTCGGTCCCCGGCTTCTCGACCCCCTCCAGCGAGGACACAAGCAGCTCGTCGAAGAACTCCGAAAGACCGAGACCGTCGAGCAGCCCCGGCAGCCGGGAGTCCCAGTTCGAGACAACGGCCAGGCGCACCCCGTCCGACCGCAAGCTCGCGAGCACTTCCGCGACTTCGGGAAAGACGTGCCAGAGGGTCGGGTCCGCGAACGCGTCGAAGAGTTCTTGGAGCACCGGCTCCCAGGGCGCGGGGTGTCCGAGCCGCGTGAGGACCCGCCGCAGGAACTCGCCCCACCACTCCCACTCGCCGCCCTTGAGGTGGTGATAGCGGTCGAGACCGCGGGGGTGGAGCTGGGTCAGCTCGGTCCAGACCTCTTGGAAGATCGGCGCCACCTCGCGTGCATCGACGGGAGAACCCCACCGCGAGAGGGTCGCCGCATACACCTCCGGGGCTGCGGGGCGCGCCTCGATCAGCGTGCCGCCCGCATCCAACAGCACCGCCTGTGGGGAATCGTGCCCTCTCACCCCAGGTTGCCTCCCACGTCGCCCCGACGCGCTATTCTACGCGCGGTGGCCGACGGTGGAGGACCCATGCGCGTCACATGTTCCCGGTGTGGCCAGGCGAGCGAGGCCATGGCGCAGCCACCGATGCCGACGGCCTTGGGCACGGAGATTCAGCAGCGGGTGTGCCCGGCCTGCTGGCGCGAGTGGTTGCGCACCCAGGTCATGCTGATCAACGAGTACCGTCTCAACCTCATCGACCCGGACGCACGAAAGACGCTGGAGGGGCAGATGCGTGCATTCTTGAACCTTGCCCCCGCCAGGGGCGAGTGACGCCGCTTTCCGACCTCGCGCGTTCCATGCTTGCCGCAGCGGTCGCGGCGGTGGCGCCAAACGCTCTCGCCCGCCGCATTGCCTTCTTCCCCGACGGCGTCGAGTTCGGCGGCTCGGCTCTCCGCCCAGCGGGCAGGCTGCACCTCGTCGCGTTGGGCAAGGCGGGCCCCGGACTCGCAGCCGCGTTCGTCCACCGCAGCCAACGGCCGCCAGACTCGGTTTTCGTGCTCGTGCCAGACGGCATCGAAGTTCCGGCGTCGGTGGCGCCGTTTGCAAGACGTGCGCGTCATCCGGTGCCCGATGCCCGCGGTGCCGCCGCGACACGTGAGCTGCTTTCACTGTTTGCGTCGTGCGAGCCCCGCGACGGCGTCGTGCTGCTCCTGTCCGGTGGAAGCTCGTCGCTGCTTGCCGAGACGCTGCCCGGCGTGACGCTCGAGATGCTTGCAGCGTTGACCCTCGCGCTTCTGGGCGCCGGCACCCCCATCCATGAGCTCAACACGGTGCGCAAGCACCTGCTGGCCGCCGCGGGCGGTCGGCTCGCGCTCACTTGCCGTGCGCCGATCCTCACCCTGCTGGTTTCGGACGTGCCAGGCGACGACCTCTCGTCGATCGGCTCCGGCCCGACGGTGCCCGACCCCACGACGTTCGCGGACGCCGTCTCCGTCCTCGCCCGCCGGGGGCTTGCTACCTCGTTCCCGGACGCGGTGGCGTTTCTCGCTTCGGGAGCTCGTGGACAGCTTCCCGAATCCCCCAAACCCGGCGACCGCCGTCTCGAGCACGTTCGCGCGCACCTCCTCGGCTGCAGCGGGGACGCCCTCCGGGCCGCGGCGGTGGTGGCGCAACAGGCCGGCCTCCGGGCCTGTGAGCTCACCCGTACCATGCGCGGCGAGGCCCGCACCATGGGTACCGCGCTTGCTGCCCTCGCGGCAAGCCTCGCGCCGGGCGAGGCCACCGCCCTGCTTTGCGCCGGGGAGACCACAGTCACGGTGCGCGGTGATGGCTGTGGCGGGCGCAACCTCGAGTTGGCGCTGGCGGCCGCCTGTGCCCTCGCCGACGTGCCGGAGCGCTGTCTGCTCGCCGCCGGCAGCGACGGCGTTGATGGCACCTCGCCCGCCG
>Ga0154638_1105_pt2 | contig 37274 bp, 34 predicted proteins | sample Rifle2008BG13ft_FD_116067 | JGI IMG/M metagenome (GOLD analysis project Ga0154638, IMG submission 116067) | Acidobacteria bacterium RBG_13_68_16 | reverse complement strand
CCCGACGTTCGCCGGGAACGTCTCCGCCATTCCCTCGGGTTTGCGGTCCTTCACGGCGGTGCACACCGCTGCGGTCGCCGTGGGCTGGTCAGCCGCCAGGGCCGCCGCGGCCAGAAGCACGAAGGCCGTCAGCAACAACACGCTCCTCATCCATGCGCTCCTGTTCTGACCGGATCATAGCCCACTTCCGGGCGGTCCCGGGTGTGTTAGGATTAGCGCCCGATGCGAAGCGGTCAGCGGTCCCACGGGGGAACCCATGCATAGAGTGCAAGTTTTGGACGCGCGCGGTGTTGGGCGGGTGCTGGAGCGGATGGCCGCCGAGCTGGTGGAGCAGGTGGGGGACGAGAAGTTGCTCTACTTCGTCGGCGTGCAGACCCGCGGCGTGCCGTTGGCAAAGAGACTGGCGAAGCTCGTGGCGACCGCCACAGGTCACGAGCCGCCGGTAGGCGCCCTCGACATCACCCTCTACCGGGATGACGTGGGGCCCTGGCGCGCCGCCCACCAGCAACCGGTTCTCCGCGACACGGACCTGCCGGTGGCGGTGGACGCAAAAGTCATCTGTCTCGTGGACGACGTCCTCTATACCGGCAGAACGGTGCGGGCCGCCCTCGACACGCTGATGGACTACGGAAGGCCGAAGGCGATTCGCCTCGCGGTGCTCGTGGACCGTGGTCACCGTGAGCTGCCGATTGCGGCCGACTTCGTGGGGCGGGTCGTGCCGACCTCGCGCGCCGAGGACGTGCAGGTGCGCCTCAAGGAGAGCGACGGCGAGGAGGGCGTGTGGATCGCCAAGGAGATGGCCGGATGACCGTGAAACCGGCGCCGCGCCTGCGTGGCAAGGACCTTGTGGGCATCGACCCGCTCTCGCCGGGGGAGATCCAGCTCATTCTTGACACTGCTGAAAAGATGCGCGCCATCGCTGAGCGCCCGATCAAAAAGGTGCCGGCGTTGCGCGGCAAGACCGTCGTAAACCTCTTCATGGAGGCCTCGACCCGCACCCGTTTTTCCTTCGAAGTCGCGGAGAAGCGTCTCTCCGCGGACTCCCTGAACTTCTCCGCATCGGCGTCGTCGGTGAGCAAGGGCGAGACTCTGCTGGACACCGCCCTCAACCTGGAGGCAATGCAGCCGGACCTCATCGTGCTCCGGCACCAGTACGCCGGCGCCCCTCACCAGCTGGCCAGGATCCTCAAGTCGTCGGTAATAAACGCCGGCGACGGCGCGCACGAGCACCCCACTCAGGCGCTCCTCGACGCGCTGACGATCCGGCTCAAGCGCGGGACGCTGGAAGGCCAAATCGTGGCGATCGTGGGTGACCTGCAGCACTCCCGGGTCGCTCGCTCGAACGTCCTGCTGCTGAATCGCATGGGTGCGAAGGTGCGCGTGGCCGGTCCCCCGAGCCTGATTCCGCTCGGCATGGAAACGATGGGATGCGAGGTGTACCGGCGCATGGAGGAAGCCATAACCGGGGCGGACGTCGTGATGATGCTGCGCATCCAGCTCGAGCGGCAGGGGCGGATGAACTTCCCCACGGTCCGGGAGTACTACGACTTCTTCGCGCTTACGCCGGAGCGACTGAAGCTGGCAAAGAAGGACTGCTTGGTGATGCACCCCGGGCCGATGAACCGAGGGGTCGAGATCGACTCGCGGGTGGCCGACGGCCCGCAGTCGGTGATCCTGGAGCAGGTGACCAACGGTGTGGCAGTGCGCATGGCAGTTCTTTACCTCTTGGCGGGAGGACACGGTGAGCCGGCTGCTGATTAAGCACGGGCGGGTTGTGGACCCGACTCAGCGCCTCGACGCGGGGCTGAGCGTTCTGATCGTGGACGGTAAGATCGACCGTCTTGCCGAGCGCATCGAAGACAAGGAAGCGCAGGTGATCGACGCCACCGGCCTGGTGGTTGCCCCCGGGTTCATCGACGCCCACGTCCACCTTCGCGAGCCAGGGTTCGAGTACAAGGAGACCATCGCCAGCGGCACCGCGGCCGCCGTGGCCGGAGGCTTCACCGCCGTCTGCTGCATGCCCAACACCCAGCCCGTCAACGACAGCGCCGCCGTGACCGAGTTCATCCGCGCGCGGGCGGCAGAAGCCGGCCTGGCGCGCGTCTACCCGGTGGGCGCGGTGTCCAAGGGGTTGGAGGGCGATGAGATCGCCGAGATCGGCGAGATGGTCCGTGCCGGCGCGGTTGCGTTCTCCGACGACGGTCGGCCGGTCCACAACGCCTACCTGATGCGCCGCGCTCTCGAGTACACGCAGCTCTTCGATGTTCCGGTCGTGGACCACTGCGAGGACCCGACGCTGGTAGCCAAGGGCGTCATGCACGAGGGCGCGGTGGCCACGCGCCTCGGTTTGCGCGGCATTCCGGCCGCCGCCGAGGAGGTGATGGTGGCGCGCGACGTGGCGCTCGCCGAGCTGACCGGCGGACGCGTGCACATCGCGCACCTCTCGACGCGCGGGGCACTCGACCGGGTCCGGGAGGGGAAGGCGCGAGGGGCGAAGGTGACCTGCGAGGTGACGCCCCACCATCTGGCGCTGACCGACCAGGCGGTGGCCGACAGCTCGTACGACACCGACACGAAGATGAACCCGCCGCTGCGCAGCGCCGAACATGTCGAGGCGCTGGTCCAGGGAGTACTGGACGGCACCGTGGATTGCCTCGCGACCGACCACGCACCGCACCACGCCGACGAGAAGGCGCTCGAGTTCGACCTCGCGCCGTTCGGGATCGTGGGACTGGAGACCGCCGTCCCGGTGACGTACGACCTGCTCGTCCGCAAGCACAAGCTCCCGCTGCGGCTGTTCGTCGCGCTGTGGTCGTCGAACCCTGCGCGTCTATTCAAGCTTCCGGGCGGGTCACTGAAGGCGGGCAGCCCGGCCGACGTGACGCTTCTGGACCTGGATGCCCGCCTGACGGTCAACCCCGACCGCTTCCGTTCGCTTTCCCGCAACACGCCGTTCGCGGGGCAGCGCCTAAGGGGCTGGCCGGCCTCGACCGTGGTCGGCGGCAAGGTCGTGTGGAAGCGCGAGCGGAAGTGACGCCCGTGCCTCGGACTCCGTCGTGTCGGGTTCCATAGTCTTTGTGTTCGGCTCTGGTTCTTGATACTCAACTCCCAACTCTCTTCTAGCCCTCTTCCCTCGGCGGCATGTACGCTGGGATCCCCGTGAGGTGCTCCCCCAGGATAAGCGTGTGCATGTCGTGGGTACCCTCGTAGGTGTAGACCGACTCGATGTTCATCAGATGTCGCATGACGGGGAACTCGTTGACGATTCCGTTGGCGCCGTGGATCTCTCGCGAGAGGCGCGCACACTCCCGGGCTACCCAGCACGAGTTGCGCTTCGCCTGCGAGATGTGCACGGGGGTGGCCTTCCCCTCGTCCTTCAAGCGCCCCAGCCGCCACACCATCAGCTGCCCCTTGGTGATCTCGTTGGCCATCCACACCAGGCGCTCCTGGATGATCTGGTGGCTGGCGATGGGCGCGCCACCGAATTGCGTGCGGGTCTTGGCGTAGTCCAGCGCGGCATGGAAGGTGGCGAGGGCGGAGCCGAGCGCGCCCCAGGCGATGCCGTAACGGGCCTGCGTGAGGCAGCCGAGAGGGCACCTGAGGCCTGAGGCGCCTGGCAGGCGGCTTGACTCGGGGATGCGGCAGTCGGAGAGCACGAGCTGGGAAGTCACCGAAGCGCGCAGGGAGTATTTCCCCTTGTGCTCGGCGGCCGAGAACCCCGGCATGCCGCGTTCGACGAGAAACCCGCGCACGATTCCGTCGTTGTCCCTGGCCCACACGACCGCCACGTCTGCGATCGACCCGTTGGTTATCCACGCCTTCTCACCGGACAGCACCCACTCCTCGCCATCGCGCCTGGCGCGGGTGCGCATCGCGCCCGGGTTGGAGCCGAAGTCGGGCTCGGTGAGCCCGAAGCATCCGACCGCTCGACCCTTTGCGAGGAGCGGGATCCAGCGGTCCTTCTGCCCGTGCGAGCCCCACGTCATGATCGGATACATGACCAGAGCGGACTGCACCGAGGCGAACGAGCGCAGCCCCGAATCCCCGGATTCAAGCTCCTGCATCACGAGGCCGTACGCCACGTTGGAGAGACCGGGGAGGCCGTACTCCCCAAACGTGGCACCGAACAGCCCGAGCTCGGCCATCTCGGGTACAAGCTCGGCGGGGAAGCGTCCTTCCCACGCCCACCCCTCGATGCGGGGAAGCACTCGCTCGCGCACCCACGTCCGGACGGTATCGCGAACCATCCGCTCCTCGTCGGTGAAGAGCTCCTCGACGCCGTATAGGTCCAGGCTGCCCAGCACCATGGCTTCCCCCCGGGGCCAGTGCCCCTGCCGAAACGTATCACTGCCGGGGAGCGCGCGCCATGGTGCTTCCATGCCTGGACCCGCCCGCTCACACCGTTGCGCCGGCATTTGGAGGTGATGGCGGGCTTCGCGGTTCCGAGAAGTGCTACCATTCCACCGCAACGTCCTGCGACTGAGGCAAAGAGCGGGGAGGGTGTGCATGAGTCCGTACATGGGCGGGTCGGCACCGGCGATGGCGGATCAGGTCGCGGCGGGGTACACCCTCATCTCCGCCGTGCAGCTCAAACGCCTCACGGACCCGGAGATGGACCAGCTCCAGTTCGAGCTCGAGAAGATCCTGCGTGACATCCGGGGCGAGCCGATGGACCTCGAGGACATCGCGGCCATCCAGTTTCGGAACCGCAAGATTGCCCGCATCAGCGGGGCCCTTCAGCAGATCCAGGCGACCAAGGCCAAGCGGAGGCGCGGGGCGTGAGCGAGGCCACGTGGTGGCGTCACCTCAAGGGTGACCCCACCCGCTTCCTGCTCGCGGATGACGAGCCGGGCGTGGTGTGGCGGACGCTCGTGGAGCTGCTGGGGCGCCCGCACGACAGCCCGGCGGTGGTGCGCTCGCGTCTCGCCGCTCGCGAGGCCGGCGCGTGCTCGGACCTCCTCGCCCAGCAGAACCCGTTCGGCTACTGGGGTTCGCCCGTGGCCTACGGGGCACGCTGGGGAGGGACCTCCTGGCACCTCATGGCTCTCGCGGCTCTTGGCGCCGATCCCGAGGACCCGCGGGTGGCCCGGGCCGCCGAGGTGCTGCTGGAGCAGCTCCGGCCGCGTTCCGGGGGGTTCAGCGCCGCCAAGGGGAGGCCGCCCGCAGCGTGTTTCACCGCCGAGGTGTGTGCTGCGATGGCGCGCTTCGGCTTTGCCCACCATCCGCGGGTGCGCGAGGCCGTAGCCTGGCTCGTGGAGCGCGACGGGGGGGCCGGGCTGTGGTCGTGCCCCGAGCTCCGCCACCTGGTGGGGGGCGCCTGCCCGATCGCGGCGGTGGCGCTGCTGCGCTTCGTCGGCGAGCTGCCGCCGTCCGAAAGGTCGCAGGTGGCGAGGCTCTCCACGCGTGCGGGCCAGGGGCTTGTGGAGCGGGGGCTGTTCCTCGAAGGGAATGCGCCGCGCGGGTGGTGGACGTTTGCCCACCCCACGCTGGGGCGGACGGATCTCCTGGATGCGCTGTCGGCGCTCGCGCGTCTCGGCTGGGCCGCCGAGCCACCAGTCCTCGCGGCGCTTCTCGGGGTCCTGGGCCGGCAGGACAGCGGCGGTCGGTGGGCGCCTCAGCAGGCGGCGCCGTTTGGAGAGCCGGTCGGCCAGCCATCGCGTTGGCTGACGCTGAAGGCCCTGGTGGCGGTGGCGGCGTACGGGGACGCGCTGGGTGTCGCGAGGGAGGGAACGGCATGAAGCGGGTGGTGGTGACCGGGGCATCGAGCGGGATCGGGCTGGCGTGCGCCAAGGCATTCCTGACCGCGGGCGACACCGTGGTCGCGCACTGCCGTACGGGGCGCGCGGTCGTCGAGGAACTGCGCACGGAGTACGGTGCGAATCGGGTCGTGCCGGTGGCTGCGGACCTTTCGCGGGAGGAGGGATGCGTGGCGCTCGTCCGCGCGGCAGGCGCGTTCGGAGTCCTCGTGCATTCGGCCGGAATCTGGAACGACGGGGAGATCCGCACGCTGACCGCCGAGAACCTGGAGAAGATGTTCCGGACCAACACCTTTTCGGCCTACTTCCTGGCCCGGGAGGCCGCGCGCGTCATCAAGCAGGGAAGCATGATCTTCATCGGCTCGACCGCGGGTGAACGCGGGGAGCCCGGGCACAGCCACTACGCAGGCTCGAAGGCGGCCCTCTGGGGACTGGTCCAGTCGCTGGCGCAGGAACTGGCCCCCGACGTCAGGGTGAACCTTGTCTCGCCGGGGTGGGTGAACACGCCGATGTCGGCGTCCTCTTTCTCCATCCCGGGCAAGCTCGAGAAGATCGTCGGCGCGATTCCGCTCCGGCGCGTCGCAGAGCCCGAGGACGTGGCCTCGTCAGTGGTTTTTCTCGCCGACGACCGGCAGTGTCACCTCACCGGCTTGGATCTGCCCGTCTCCGGCGGCGCCCTGCTGCCGATGCCCCGAGGGTGATTGGAGGAAGGCAAGAGGCAAGGCGCACGAGGCAAAAGGCGAGTAACCCCCAAGGAATGGAATGCATAAGCGTGAACTGCTCCTGAAGCGGTTGGACGAGATCGCCGCGTCGCTGCAGCGGAACGACGGCGCGCTCGAATTGCTGGGCCTTGGCTCGGTCGGGCTTGGGACCGGCAGGCTGGACGAGTACTCCGACCTGGACTTCTTCATCGTGGTCAGAGACGGCTGCAAGGCGGCGTTCATCGAGAGCCTGGGGTGGCTCGAACGTGTACGCCCGATCGCCTTCGCATACCGGAACACACCCGACGGGCAAAAGGCGCTATTCGACGACGGGGTGTTCTGCGAGTTTGCCGTGTTCGAGCCCCGAGAGCTGTCCGAGATCCCCTTTGCGCCGGGACGGGTGGTGTGGAAGCGGGAGGGGTTCGACGAGTCCGTGTGCGCGCCGAGCAGGACCTGGACCGCGGAATCACACTCGGCCGAGTGGCTTCTCGGGGAGGCGCTCACCGGCCTGTACGTCGGTCTGTGCCGGCTGCAGCGCGGCGAGACACTCGCTGCGTTTCGGGCAATCCAGGTCCAGACCGTGGGCCACGTGATCGAGCTCGCCCGAACCCTCGAGGCCGCGATGGACGTCGAGCGTGACCCGTTCGCCGAGGAGAGGCGCTTCGAGCGGCGGTACCCCGGCGTGGCGGACGAACTGCCGCCGTTCATGCAGGGATACGAGCGCAGCCGGCAGTCGGCGCTGGCCATCCTCGCGTACCTGGAGCGGCGCTTCAACGTCAACGGGGCGATCGCCTCAGAGATACGCACGCTCTGCGACGACCGGCCGCACGCCCCCTAGCAACCGGGCTCAGCGTTGCCGCGCACCGACCAGGAGCGAGGTTCGCGGGTCGAGGCGGGTGAGCCTCCATCCGCCGAAACCGGCGCTGCCGAACGCCGCCTCCAGCTCAACCGCGGTCCAGCAGCGCCCCTCGGGCGTGCCGCTGAGCATGTTCACCGCGAACAGGGCCGCCGCCAGGGGGCCCGAGTGGGCCTCGTCGTCCCACATGAACTCACGAATGATGACGAGGCCTCCCGGCTTCAGGCCTGCAGCAACGTGTCCGGCGATCCTACTGACGCCGTCGAGTCCGTACGAGTGGAGCAGCGAGGAAACCAGCGCCGCGTCGCAGGCGGGGATGTCGTCGCGCAGAGCGTCCCCCGCCATGAACCGGATCCGCTCGTTGGGTGCCCGGTCCGCCGCGTACTCGCGGGCGATCGGCAGAACCGCGGGGAGGTCGAAGACCGTGGCGACCAGCCCCGGGAAGCGCTCGAGGGCCGCGAGGGCGAGTTCGCCCGGACCCCCGCCCACGTCCACCAGGTGCGCACGGTCCGAGAGGTCTACCGCGCTCCAGAGCGCGGTGGCCCCTCGCCGGGCCATGTCGGCCATGCCGAGAATGAAGGCGCGCAGGCGTTCCTCGTCCTCCCGCAACCGTGGGATCGGCTGGCCGGTCTCCAGCACCGAATCGAGCCTGGCCCAGCGCTGCAGGACGTACCACCGGTGGTCCAGGGCGTTTGCGCGCGTGACCGGGGAGGACCGATCCAGGGCGGGGGCCAGCCCCGGCGGGACACGCAGTCGGTCGCCCTCGCGTTCGAGCGCCCCGAGGCACACCAGCGCGTCGGTCACGGTTGCGACGGCGCGGCGGTTGAGCTTCAGGCGCCTTGCAAGTTGCTCGGTGCCCATCGGCGCCGCGCACAGGGCGCCGAAGATCCCCGCGCGGTTGGCGGCGAGGACGATCGTGGCGGCCTGGAACCCACCCGCCATCTCCTCCAGCTCCTCCGGTGTCATGCAACCCCCGGGCGAACTCTACCGCACCAGTCGGGGCCGTGCAGCCGTGCTGGGGCTTCCCGTCGAGCCGGGCGGGCCTTAGAATTCCCTACAGGAGACACGCCAATGGACATCGGCATCCCGAAGGAGATCCGCGGGCGCGAGCACCGTGTGGCGCTGGCCCCGTCGGGGGTCAAGGCGCTCGCCCAGGCGGGCGCTCGGGTCTGGGTTCAGAAGGATGCGGGCGTGGAGGCGGGATTCTTCGACGCCGATTTCGAGCGCGCGGGCGCGACCACCGTGTACAGCCGTGGTGAGGTGTTCGGGCGCAGCGAGCTGGTGGTCGGGATAAACGCCCCCGAGCCCGCGGAGTATGAGTCGCTGGTGCCCGGACAGACCGTCGTGGCGTTCTGGGGGTTGCCGGCGGCGCGTCCCGAGGACTTTCGCTCGCTGCTCGAGCGCGAGGTGACAGCCATCGGGGGTGAGGTCATCGAGGACAACCAGGGAAATGCGCCGGTCCTCACCTCGATGTCCGAGATCGCCGGGAGGCTCGCCCTCACGATCGGCTCCGGCCTCTTGCTCAACGAGTTCGGCGGGAAGGGGATCCTGCTCTCGGGGGCGCCGGGCGTCCCGCCCGCGAGCTTTGTGATCCTCGGCGCCGGCGTGCTCGGGCGCTCGGCGGCGCAGGTCGCGCTCGGGATGGGCGCCCACGTGGTGATGCTCGACCGAAGCGTGGAGCACCTGCGCTACGCCTGCGAGCACCTCGGGCGGCAGGTGCCCACGATGCTCGCCACGAGGCCGAACATCGAGAGGGCTCTGTCCTTTGCTGATCTCTTCCTGGCGGCGGTGGCGATCCGGGGTGAGCGCGCGCCCCTGCTCGTTACCCGCGAGATGCTCAAGCTGATGAAGCCGCGCAGTGTGGTGATCGACCTCTCCATTGACATGGGTGGCTGCTTCGAGACCTCAAGGCCCACCTCGTTCCCAAACCCGGTCTACGAGGTCGACGGCATCCTCCACTTCTGCGTCCCCAACCTGCCCTCCGTGGCGGCGCGCTCCGCGACGCTCGCCTACACAAACGCGCTTCTGCCGTACCTGACGCAGGTCGTAGAGAAAGGTATCGACGGGGCGCTGGCTGCATCCCCCGACCTCCGCCGCGGGGTCTACCTCTACCGGGGCGGGTGCAGCCGCGAGGCGCTTGCGCACGTTTTCGGTGTCCCATACAAGCCGCTGCCGTTCTCGGAAGGCTGAGCGGGGGTTGCGTGCGCTGGCTCGAGCTCTACCGCCAGAGAGTGACAACCGCCGAGGAGGCGGTAAAGGTGATCCGCTCCGGCGATCACGTTTGGATCCACAGCGGTTGCTCGAACCCGGAGGAGCTGATCTCCGCAATGGTCGCACGCGCCGGTGAGCTGGAGGGCGTCGAGGTGTCGCACATCCTGACCCTCGGCCACGCGGACTACGTCAAACCTCAGTTCGCGAAATCGTTCCGCCATCGATCTCTCTTCACAGGCGCCAACGTCCGCGACGCGGTCAACGAGGGCCGGGCCGACTTCGTGCCCGTCCACCTGCACCAGATCCCCCGCCTGATCTACGAGGGGATCCTGCCCATCGATGTGGCTCTCATCCACATCTCGCCCCCCGATGAGCACGGCTTCTGCTCGTACGGGGTCGAGGTCGGCTGCACCAAGGCGGCGGCGGAGAGGGCCAAGACCGTGATCGCTCTCGTCAACAAACGCATGCCGCGCGCCCTCGGGGACGCGTTCATTAACGTCTCCAGGCTCACCCACGTCGTTGAGGTTGACCGCGACCTGCTGGAGATCGCGATGGCCGCCGAGGTCAGCGACACCTCCAGGGCCGTCGGTCAAAACGTCGCCGCCCTGATAGAGGACGGGTCCACGCTGCAGTTGGGCATCGGTGAGATTCCAGATGCGGTGCTCCTGTACCTCAAGGAGAAACGCAACCTGGGCATCCACACCGAGCTGTTCTCCGACGGGCTCGTGGAACTGGTCGAGACCGGTGTCGTAACCAACGAGGCCAAGACGCTGCACCGGAGCAAGACGGTGGCGGCGTTTGTGCTGGGCGGAAAGAGGACCTTCGACTTCCTTGACAACAACCCCTTTGTGGAGTTCCACCCCAACGACTACGTGAACGACCCCTTTGTCATCTCCCAGAACGACAAGATGGTCGCGGTCAACTCCGCCCTCTCGGTGGACATCACCGGCCAGGTTTGTGCGGACTCCATCGGCCGGGACATCTACTCCGGGTTCGGGGGGCAGGTGGACTTCATCCGGGGGGCCGCGCGCTCCAAGGGGGGCAAGCCGATCATCGCGATGCCCTCCACGGCCAGGGGAGGGAAGGTGTCGCGCATCTGCGACGCGCTTCCCGAGGGCTCCGGGGTCGTCACGACCCGTGCCGACGTGCACTACGTTGTCACCGAGCACGGGGTGGCTTCGCTGTTCGGGAAGAGTCTGAGGGACCGGGCCGAGGAGCTCATTGCCATCGCCCACCCGGAGTTCCGCGACGAGCTGAGAGCCGCCGCACGGCGGCGTAATCTGCTATAAGGTGCTCTGCACCTTGTGAACCCGGAGGGTCGCCATGAGCGGCAAGGGAGAGTCTGGCGTCAACGAGCACACGCGCCCCGAAGAGGCGGTCAGGATCGCGATGGAGCGGGAGAAGATGGCAAAGGAGTTCTACCTGGAATGCGCCGGGATCGTCGCCGATCCCGGGGTCAGGAAGATGTTCGAGTTCCTCGCCAAGGAGGAGGCAAAGCACTACGACCTTCTGGAGAGGGAGTACGACCGCTTCATCGCCGGGGAGAACTGACGGTGCCCGGGCGCGTCGTCGTGCTGGGCGACCTCCCGGAGCGCTATGAGATCGAGCGCCTGCTCACAGAGCGCCACCCCGAGCTCCACGTGGAGACGGTCGGCCTGCCCTGGGAGATGGTCGAGCGCGCCGCCGGCGGCCGATTCGACCTGGCGCTGGTGCTCAGGGGACCGATCACGGCGCACGAGCAGCGCATGAACACGATCGCCTCGCTGCGCCGGAACGGCTTCGCGGGGAAGATCCTGTTCGCCGGAGCCTTCCTGACCGAGAAGCAGGATGCGGTTCGCGCCGGGGCGGACTATGCCTTCGACCCCGACAAGCAGGTCGCCGAGCAGGTGGTTGTAGCCGCGCTGTACCGGCCCGTCGTCGCGGCCGACCACCCATACCTTCGCTACTTGTTTGTGGGTGAATGGGCCGAGACGGTCGGCTACACCCACGAGCTGCCTGCCGAAGGTCCTGACCTGCTGCTGGTCTCCACGTCCTGCCACAACGCGGGCACCTTCTACTCTGCCCTGGCCGGCTTCGTCCGGGAGCACCCGAAAACGCGCTGCATCGTGGTCGAGGACGACGGTACCGAGGCGGTTCGCACCGACGCCCTCGCCACCGGTATCCAGCCCTACGTGGTGCCGGCCCAGGAGGGTCTTGGGCGGGTGACCGCGTTGGGACTCGGCTTCCTGCGCGAACGCTGGCTCGCGGGCGTCTCCGCCGCGTGACGCTCCTCCGAAGCGTCGCGTCGCTTGTTCACGCTGGTCACTTTCCCTTGTTACAATCGCCGTGACGGGAGGAACGCATGTTCGACATCGAGGGATCGCTGGACAGGCAGGTCCTGTCGGTCCCGCGGAACCGGCCAACCGTCATCTTCGTCGAATCGATCGACCCGCGCGTGCTCGAAGCGGCGTGCCATCTGGCGCGGTTCGTGCGACCGGTTTTCCTTGCCCCCGAGCCTATGATTCGCGGCGTCGTGGCGGGCGCCCTGGGGCACGTGGATCCCAACCGCGTGGAGTTCGCGTTGTCGGAGAGTGCGTTCCTCGATCTCGACGGACAGCCCGGGCTGATCAAGGCCTTTGCGAGCGACTACCTCGAGAACTCGCAGGAAGCGGGCCAGAGGATGACGATCGGCGAGGCTCGCCGCTTCGTCTCGAACCCCGCGCACTTTGGGATAGCCGCGGTGCAACAGGGGCATGCGGACATCGTGGTGGGCGGCGCGACCCACGAGCCCAAGGACTTCTTCCGGCCGATGGTCAAGGCGCTCACCAGGCGGTACCTACCGTGCGAGGCCGGGGTCTTCGTGCTGCCCGACGAGCACCCGGACAACATCTTCCCACACAACATCGTGGTTTTCGGCGATGTAGGCGTAAACGCCACCATGACGCCGGAGTTGCTGGCACACGTGGCGGTGGGCACCTGCGCGGTGGCCCGCGACCTCTTCCCGGAAGACGTGCTTCCCGAGATCCGCGGTGCGATCGTCTCGTACTCGCACCGGGGCTCGGACGAGGGCCCTTCGCCCGAGCTGGTGCGACGGGCGGCGGAGCTGGTCCCGGGGACCCTCGCCGACCGGGTGCGGCGGGGCAGCCGGTACGCCTCGATCCACATCGATTCCGAGGTCAAGATGAGCGTGGCGCTCTCGGAGCGCTCCGCCATGTACTACCGCGCACCCGGCAGCGGGGCCTGGTCCGGTGGCACCAACGTGATCATCTGCCCGAACCTGGACATGGGGAACCTCCTCTACCACCTGTACGCCACTCGCTACCCGACGGCGAAGAAGTTCAGCGTGATGTTCGGCCTCGCGTTCCGCGGTGTGGATCTTGCCATGGACTGCACCCCCGAGGACGTACGCCTGTCGGTCAAAGCCGCAGTTGTGCGCCTCCACCGCTTCGGGGAGTGGCAGCAGACGCCCAAGGACACCTTCTTCCGCCGCTACCGCGTGCTCGCGGTCAACCCGGGTTCGACCTCCACCAAGATCTCCGTCTACGAGGGCGAGCAGGAGAGTTGGACCACCGAGCTCGAGCACTCGGCAAGCGAGCTCGCGCCCCACGAGGGCAAGAGGATCACCGACCAGTTTGCATTCAGGAAGGAGATGATCCTGAAGTCGCTCGCGGAGCACGATCTCGGGCTGGACGACATCGACGCGGTAGCGGCGCGGGGCGGGATTCTGCGGCCGATCCCCCACGGCACCTACCGCATCGGCGACGAGATGCTGGCTGATCTCAAGTCAGGCGTAATGGGCGAACACGCCTCCAACCTCGGGGCGCTCATCGCCCACGAACTCGTGGGGGACGCCAGCAAACCCGCGTTTATCGTGGACCCCGTCGTGGTGGACGAGGCTCCCGAGCGGGTGAAGGTCGCGGGGATCAAGGCGATCCGCCGCAAGGTCATCAGCCACGCGCTCAACCAGATCGCCACAGCGCGCCGGTTCGCCGAGGAGAACGAGACGTTCTACGAGAAGGTCAACGTGATCGTCGCCCACATGGGCGGCGGGATCTCCATCGGCGCCCACAAGAAGGGGCGTTACATCGACGTCAACAACGCCCTCGACGGCGAGGGGCCGTTCACGCCGCAGCGGTCCGGAAGCCTGCCCACCGGCCAGCTCATCGACCTGTGCTTCTCGGGCGCGTACAGCAAGGAGGAGCTCAAGAAGCTCAACAAGGGTCGGGGAGGGCTCATCGATCTTCTGGGCACCGCCGATCTGCGCGAGGTGGAGAGCCGGATCGAAAAGGGAGATGCCGAGGCCGCCAGGGTCTTCGAGGCCATGGCCTACCAGATCGCCAAGGGGATTACCGGCCTCGTGCCGGCTTTCGACGGAGAGCACGTGGACCGCATCCTGTTGACCGGGGGCATGGCGCGCTCGAAGAGGCTGGTGGAGGCGATCTCGGGCCTGCTTGGCGGGCTCGGGTGCGGAGTCACTGTATATGCCGGGGAGAATGAGATGTTCGCGCTGGTGAAAGGCGCGCTGCGCGTACTCAACGGCAAGGAAGAGCCGCGCGACTACCACCCGGAGGCACGCTGATGAAACCGATACGAACGCTCGAGGGACTGGTCGAACAGCTGAAGCAGGAGGCCGGTGCAACCGTGGCGCCGTCGGCACGCCGCGTTGCGGTGGCCGCGGGCCACGACGAGAACACGATTCAGGCCGCGGCGCGCGCGGCGAGCGAACGCATCGCCCGGGTAATTCTGGTGGGCGAACGTGCGCGCATCGAAGCCCTGTGCAAGGAGTTCAAGCTCGACCCCGGCCTGTTCGAGGTCGTCAACGAGCCCGACGAGATGAGGGCGGGGACGAAGGCCCGCGACATGGTGCGCGAGGGCGAGGCCGACGTGCTGATGAAGGGGCTGATCAGCACCGACAAGTACATGCACCTGATCCTGGACAAGGAGAAGGGGCTGCTCCCCAGGGGTGCCGTTCTTTCGCACCTCACCGTGCTCGACGTCCCGGCCTACCAAAAGCTCCACGGTAAGCTGCTGTTCGTGGCCGACGTGGCGATCATCCCGGCGCCGGACCTGCCGACCAAGGTCAAGATCGTGGAGTACTGCGTGGCGGCGGCCCGCAGCTTCGGCATCGAGAAGCCGAAGGTGGCGCTGCTTGCGGCCAACGAGAAGGTCTCCGACAGGATGCCCGCCACTCTGGATGCTGCGGTCATCGCCAAGATGGCCGAGCGGGGACAGATCAAGGGGGCGATTGTTGATGGCCCGCTCGCCCTCGACGTGGCGCTCTCGCCCGAGGCGTGCGAGATCAAGGACCTCAAATCGTCCGTAGAGGGTGCCGCCGACGTGCTCGTCTTCCCCAACATCGAGACCGGCAACGTGTTCTACAAGGCGGCCACGGTGCTGGGGGGTGCGCGGCTTGCGGCCGTGGTCGTGGGAACCACCGCTCCTTGCGTGCTCACCTCGCGGGCCGACTCGGAGGAGTCGAAGTTCTTTTCGATCGCCCTCGGCTGCCGCTTGGCGAAGGGCAAGTAGCGCACTCAGGCGCCCGCGCAATCGGCTTTCCCTCTTCCACAGCGTGGAGGCTTTCTTCTAACCCCTCGAACCAGTCCGTTCGTCTTTTGACTGCGTGAGGCTATTTATTGCCCGGCGGGTCGGAGGGCTGGGCTCGAGGCCCAGCCCGAGCGACTGCTCCAGGCCCGTGGGGCAAAACAGAAGCCTCACGCAGTGAATAGAGAAATCAGTATCCGGCGGCGAAACCGTCTTTGCGGGACTCGGAGGCGCCGAAGAGGACTCCGGTCTTGGGGTCGCGGAAGATCGCCTGGTAGCCGCCGAACACGATTCCGTTCGACTCCACGAGCTTGTGGCCGCGCCGGATGAGCGCCTGGCGGACGTCCTGCGGCACGCCGGACTCCAGGCTCAGGATGCCGCCGTCGTTCATGACCGTGCCCGTGGGCTCGGAGTCGTCGGTGTGGTAGAAGCGCGGCGCGTCACCCGCTTCCTGAAGGTTCATTCCGAAGTCCACTAGGTTGACCACTATCTGAACGTGCCCCTGCGGCTGCATGTCGCCGCCCATCACTCCGAACGCGGTGTCGGGGATGCCGCCTCTTCCCAGGAACGCCGGGATGATGGTGTGGAACGGGCGCTTGCCGGGCGCCAGCACGTTGGGGTGACTGGCCTGGAGGGAGAAGAGCGCGCCGCGGTCTTGGAGGCCGAAACCCAGCTCCGGGATCACGTAGCCGGAGCCGAAGCCCGTGTAGTTGGACTGGATCAACGCCACCATCATTCCTCGCTCGTCGGCCGTGACCAGAAACGTCGTGTCGCCGCGCTGCAGGGCGAGGTTGCCGGGCTCGACCGATTTCGCGGCCCTCTTCATGTCGATGCGCTTCGCCTGCCTCTCGGCGTAGGTCTTGTCGAGCAGCGCCGCCACCGGGGCGGGGGAGAACGCCGGGTCGGCGTAGTAGGCGGCCCGGTCCGCGAACGCCAGCTTCTTGGCCTCGACCAAAACGTGCCAGAAGTCGGGGTCGTCGCGGCCAAGGGACTTGAGGTCGAAGCCCTCGATGATGTTGAGCATCTCGAGCGCCGCGAGCCCCTGACCGTTGGGTGGAAGCTCCCAGAGCGTGACGCCCCGGTAGGTGGTCGAGATCGGTTCCTGCCACTCGCTGCTGTGGCGGGCGAAATCCTCCTTCGAGAAGAAGCCGCCGACGTTCTGCGAGAAGGCGACGATCTTCTCGGCGATCTCGCCCCTGTAGTAGGCATCACGGCCGCCGGCGGCGAGCAACTCGAGCGTGTGGGCGAGCGCCGGGTTGGCGAAAGGCTCGCCCTCGGCCGGGGCCCGGCCATCCGGCATGAACACCTCGGCGAACCCCGGCTTCTCCTTGAAGCGGGCGAGGCTGCGCGCCCACGAGCCGGCGATCACCTGCGGCACGGGCGCCCCCTCGCGGGCGTACGCGATCGTGGGCGCCAAAAGGTCCTTCATCGGAAGGCGGCCGAATCGCCTGTGCAGCTCGAACCACGCATCGGCACACCCGGGCACCGTCCATGCGTATGGTGAGTAGGGCTCGATCGTTCCGTCCGGGAGGGCCGTGACCTTGTCGGGTGTCAGGGCCAGCGGTGCCCGCCCCGATCCGTTGAGGCCGTAGAGCTTACCGGTGGCGGGGTCCCAGACCATGGCGAACAGGTCGCCCCCGAGGCCGCACGAGGTCGGCTCCATGAGGCCGAGAGCCGCGTTGACCGCGATGGCCGCGTCAACGGCGCTACCTCGGCGCTTGAGCACGTCAACGCCAACCTGGACCGCGAGCGGGTGGGCCGCGGCCACCATTCCGTGGCGCGCCACGGTGACCGACCTTGTGGCGAAGGAACGCCCCTCGGGGCGGTCGGCAGCGCTGGTGGGGAAGCCCGTGAGGAGCCATGCGAGGAGAGCTGTAGCCGGTTTTCTCATTTCAAACCTCCGCGTGCACTGCCGCTCGACGCCGTTCGGAGAACCGCCCGCCGGCTGGCCGCGCCGTCCGACAGCGTGGCGAAGACCCTCCGCCGGGACGCGGCCAGGGTATCTCAATCGAGGGTCAACGACCCGCTTCGGCGGCGAGCATGAAATCGGAACGGCTTCCGCGGAGCCGGCATTCTGCTGCGTAATCAATTGATTATGCAGAAGTTCGAGACCATCTGAAGAGGGTCGCCGCGTGCCGTCCCCGGTCGAGAACCGGGTGGTACCATTGCGCGGTGAACGTTTACACGCGGACCGGCGATGACGGGTCCACCGGCCTCGCCGACGGAACGAGGGTCTCGAAGGCCGACGGTCGGGTGGCCGCCTTCGGCGATGTGGACGAGTTGAACGCGGTCATCGGCGTTCTTCGTGCCGAGGATTTGCCGCCAGCCGTCGCTCCGCAGCTCAAGCGGGTGCAGGCTCTTCTCTTCGAGGTCGGAGCGTTCCTCGCCGATCCGGCGGGCCGGCCCGTGTTCTCCGAGGGTGTGGCCAGGCCCGAGTGGCTCGAGCGGTGGATCGACTCGATGCAGGGCGACCTCCCGAAGCTGCGGAACTTCGTGCTGCCCGCCGGAGCCCGCGCGGCCGCGCTCGCCCATCAGGCCAGGTCCGTCTGCCGCCGCGCAGAGCGCGACGTGGTGGCGCTGCGCGATCGCGGTGCCGGTGTGGAGGGAGTGATCCCCCTGCTGAACCGACTCTCCGACGCACTCTTCGTCCTGGCACGCTGGCTCAATCACAGGGTCGGCGTTGCGGACGTGCTCTGGCATGCGCGCGCCTGACCCCCCACTATGGCGAGACAATCAAGCTGGCGGGGAAGGTTGCGCGGCCTAAGGCCGAGATGAGCGCACACCCCCAGCGGATAGCCGTCCTGCCCGGCGACGGGATCGGTCGAGAGGTGATCGCCGAGGTGATGCAACTCGCGGAAGCGGTACGCCGGGGTGGACACCTCGTCGCCACCTGGGAGGAGCTGGACTGGGGCGCCGAGCGGTACCTGGCCACCGGGCAGGCGATGCCGTCGGGGGGGATCGAGTACCTGCGTGACTTCGACGCGATCCTGGTGGGGGCGTTCGGCGACCCCCGTATCCCGGACTTCGCGCACGCCAGGCAGATCCTGCTCGGAATGCGGTTCGAGCTGGACCTGTTCATCAACCTGCGGTCCGTGCGCTGCTTCGAGGAGCGACTCAACCCCCTGAAAAGCGTCCAAGCCCGCGACATCGATCTCGTGATCGTGCGAGAGAACACCGAGGGGCTGTACTGCGGGGCGGGGGGAACGCTGCACGCCGGCACGCCCCACGAGGTGGCGGTCCAGGAGATGATCGTCACTCGCATGGGCGTGGAGCGGATCATCAGGGCAGCGTTCGAGTTTGCCCGCGCGAGGCCGCGGCGAAAGGTGACCCTGGTAGACAAGGCCAACGTCCTCCGGTTCGCCGGGGAGCTGTGGCAACGGACGTTCGGTGAGGTCGCCGCCGAGTTCCCGGACGTTGCGAAGGACCACCTCTACGCCGACACGGCAGCGATGGAGCTGGTGCGCAACCCCGGGCGTTTCGACGTGGTCGTCACGGAGAACCTCTTCGGCGACGTTCTCTCCGACCTGGCGGCTACGCTCGGAGGGGGGTTGGGCCTGGCGGCGTCGGCCAACCTGCACCCCGGGCGGGTGTCAATGTTCGCGCCTGTTCACGGCTCCGCCCCGGACATCGCGGGGGCGGGGAGGGCCAACCCGTTGGCGGCGGTCGCTTCATTCGGGCTGCTCCTCCGCCACGTCGGGCACCCGGCTCTTGCCGACGCGCTCGACGCGGCGGTCACCGCGACGGTCCGGGACGATATCGTGACGCCGGACCTCGGAGGGAAGCGCACAACGGCAGAAGTCGGGGAAGCGGTCCGCGAGAGGATGTTGGAGCAACTAAAGGCATGACGACGATCACACTGCCGGAGAGGGACCTCCAGATCCTGTCGGGGACCCTGGAAGAGAACTTCCGCTACCTGAACGAGCGTCTGCGGGTTCGGGTGGCTGCGCGCGGCGACAAGGTGTCCCTCGAGGGGGAAGCGGAATCCGTGGTGCTGGCGGAGAAACTGCTGCAGGAGCTGGGCAAGCTGGTGGCCACCGGGTACGCGGTGGGTAAGGAGGAGTTCCGCACCGCGCTGCGGGTCCTCGAGGAGGACCCGAGCGTGAACCTGGTGGAGTTCTTCACCGACGCCACGATCCCGGACTCCGTCAAGCGGCTCGTGGTCCCGCGAAACCTGAAGCAGCGCCTCTTCATTCAGGCGCTCATCCGGCACGACATCGTGTTCGCGATCGGCCCTGCGGGGACGGGAAAGACCTACCTTGCCGTGGCGATGGCGGCGGCGGCGCTTGCCGAGCACCGCGTGCGGCGCATCGTGCTCACCCGACCGGCCGTCGAGGCCGGGGAACGCCTCGGTTTCCTGCCCGGCGACCTGGTCGAGAAGGTGAACCCTTACCTCCGCCCGGTCTACGACGCCCTCTACGACATTCTCGGCTACGATCGCGTGGCCCGGCACATCGAGCGTGGGGTGATCGAGATCGCGCCGCTCGCGTTCATGCGCGGGCGGACGCTGAACGACTCGTTCATGCTCCTCGACGAGGCGCAGAACACGACCCCGGAGCAGATGAAGATGTTCCTCACCCGCCTCGGATTCCACTCGAAGGCGGCGATCACGGGCGACGTCACGCAGATTGACCTGCCCAACGAAAAGACCTCGGGGCTCGTGCAAGCGCGGCAGATCCTCGACAACCTGCCGGGCATATGCTTCTTCGATTTCGCGAAGGAAGACGTGGTCCGCCACAGGCTGGTGGAGAAGGTCGTCGCAGCCTACGAGAAGTTCGACGGCAGCAAGCGCGGGAACGGAAGATGACCGACACTGACGCCACCAAGGTGCGCACCACCGCGGCGCGGCTCGCCGTACGGAGGGGCGAGTTCGTGCAGCTCCGCCGGAGGCTCCTCGCCAAGACCTGGTGGTGGTACGCATGCTTCGTCGTGGTCGGCGCCCTCATCGTGGTCCCCGGGCGGTCGAGCAGGCTTCCCACCTTCGCGGCAGGCGAGATCGCCCCGACCGACGTTGTGATGGACCGCGACGTCGTCCTTCCCGACGCTGAGTCGACCGAGGAGAAACGACGTCGCGCGAGCTTCGAGGTGCTCCCGGTCTACGTTTACGACCCCGCGGTCGTGACCGTGCTGCTGGGCAAGCTGGACCGGGTTTTCCAGGAGGGCCGCAGGCAGACGGGCGGCGATGCGATCGACGTGGCCCAGCGTCTCAGTGAAGTCGGTTCGCTGGTGATCCAACCCCGGGAGGCGGAGGTGCTCCGCTCCGCGGGCTTCCCGGAGGAGCTTCAGGGGGTGCTCCGCGAGGTTGTCCAGCGGCTCTATCGGCAGGGGGTCGTGAGCGACCGGATGGAGCTGCTCCACTCCGCCGAGCGCGGCGTCACCCTGCGGACCCTCGACAGGAACGACGAGCGCGTCGAGCTTGACGTCTACCGCTTCCTGGACGGCGGATCGAGCCTCGCGGAGGTCGTCGAACAGCGCCTTGCCGCTGAACCCGCTGTCCAGCGAAGCTGGCGGGCACCGCTGGGCACAGCGCTGGCGCGGGCCATGGTCCCCAACGTAGTGCTCGACCGTGGGGAGACGCTGGCGAGGCGGCTCAAGGCGGCCAGCAGCGTGGAGGAGGTGTCGGTTCGACTCCCGCGCGGCAAGGTGCTGGTGCGGCGAGGTGATGAGGTAACGGCACAGACGGCGCGGCTGCTGACCGCGCTCGCCGAGCGCAACACCTCAACCCAGACATTCCTGCCGGCGGCCGGCGCTGCCGTGCTCCTGGGCCTGCTCGCTGGCGCCTGGCAGTTCTTCCTGCGCAGGCAAAGCCCTTCGCCGGAGGAGGCCCGCGCGCGCTTCGGAGCGATCGTGATCCTGACCGTGCTGGTTCTGCTACTGGAGCGCGGCTTCGCATTCCTGGCCGGGGGAGTTGCGGCGAGCGTGATGCGGGACCCGTTTGGCCATGTCGAGATCTACCTCCCGGCATTGCCCCACGGGGCGGGCCCGATCCTGGCGAGCCTCATGTTCGGACTCCCTGTCGGTGTGCTCTTCGCCGTCGTCCAGAGCGCGCTGGTGGCCCTGCTGCTGGGCGGCGAGGTGAGCGTCGCGGTCTACGCGGTGATGGCCGGGATCGCCGCCGCATTCGCCTCGCAGCGTCTCAAGGAACGTTACGTGCTGGCGCGTGTGGGCGCGTTGGTGGCCGGCGTAAACGCAGTGGCGGTGGTGGGACTGGCGCTCTGGCATGGGAGGATCGCTGACGGCCAGGTACTGGGTGCGCAGGTTGTGGCGGGGGCGCTAGGTGGTGTTGTTGCCGCGGCTCTGGCCAGCTTCCTCCTGCCGGTGCTGGAGTCCCTCACAGGAAACATCACGGATATCCGTCTGCTCGAGCTCTCCAACCCGAACCTCCCGCTCCTCAGGCGGCTCTCGCTGGAGGCGCCAGGCACGTTTCAGCATTCGCTGGCGATGGCAAACTTCGCAGAGGCGGCCGCGGAGGCGATCGGTGCAAACCCGCTGCTGGCGCGTGTCTGCTGCTACTACCACGACATCGGGAAGCTGGCCAAACCGGAGTACTTCGTCGAGAACCAGCGCAACGAGAACCCCCACGACCATCTCACGCCGTGGATGTCGGCACTGGTCGTCTCGAACCACGTCAAGGCCGGGCTGGAGCTGGCGCGCGAGTTCAAATTGCCCGAGGCGATCCGTGGCGCCATCGCGACTCACCACGGCACCAAGTTGATCCGGTACTTCTACTCGCGAGCCAAGGAGAAGGAGGACCCCGACCGTGGCGAGGTCCAGGAGACAGAGTTCCGCTACCCGGGCCCGAGGCCTCGCAGCAAGGAGATGGGGATCCTACTGCTCGCCGATGCGGTGGAGGCGGCGAGCCGTACGCTGCAGGACGCCACGCCGGGCCGCATTCAGTCGATGATCGACCAGGTGATCAAGAACGTGCTCGAGGACGAACAGCTCGACGACTGCGAGCTGACCCTCAAGGACATCGAAAAGATCGGGGCCGCGTTCTTCTGGGTGGTCAGCAACGCGTTCCACCACCGGATCGACTACCCCGGCTTCGACTTCAACCGAAAGCGCCGTGCCTGACCTACGCGTAACGTTTCGCTGGCAGCACCACCCCGGAGGGTGCCAGACCGGGCCGCTCCGGGAGCTGGCCGCCCGCGTACTCACACGGCTGGACGTGGCGCCGGCCGAGGTCGGCGTGCTGGTGTGCGACGACGCGACCATCCGCTCGCTGAACCGACGCTTCCGCGACAAGGACCGACCCACCGACGTGCTCTCGTTTCCGGCAAACATCGCCCAGCCGGACGGACCGCCCTACCTGGGAGACGTGGCGATCTCGCTCGAGACGGCTGCGCGTCAGGCGGCCGAGGCGGGAACGAGCCTGGAAACCGAACTCAAGGTCCTGGTGCTGCATGCGATCGTGCACCTGTGCGGTTACGATCACGAGGCGGACCGTGGCCAGATGAGGCGACTTGAGAACCGGCTGCGGCGGGAGCTGATCCAATGAGCTCGGCCCTTGCGATCTGGTGGGGGAACCCGGTGACAGCCGTGTTTCTGGCGATCGTGCTGCTACTGCCGCTGGCGTTCACGGTGGCGGGGCTCATCGGTGTCGTGCGCCTGGGCAACATCCAGCTCGGGGGTCTTCTGGCGCAGCGTACGGGCCTGCTTCCGGGCTACCCGAGACGATCCGACGCCTATGCGACTCTGATCGTATTCCTTCAGATCATGACGGGAGTGCTGCTGGTGCTGTTCTCGCTGGCCGTCGTCCGGGCTGGGAGACTCATCGCCGCCAGCAACATGGGTCTCCTCGCGGTTCTGTTCCTCGCCTGGCTGGTGGTTATCGTGCTGGGGGTGGGAATCGCGCGCGGTCCGAGGGTGGAGCCCATGACCCTTGTCGCGCTGGTCGCCCTCCGGCCCTGGACACCGCTGCTCCGCCGTCTCGCGTTTCTCGAGGGCCCGGAGGAGGAGCCGAAACCGGGTGAAGAAGGGGAAGCGGTGGACGAGCACGAGGTGCAGGCGTTCATCGGCGCCGGCGAGGATGCCGGGATTCTCGAGCGAGAGGACGCGGAGCTCGTTGCTTCCATAGTGGAGCTCTCCGAGACCGTCGCACGCGAGATCGTGACACCGCGCACTGACGTGGTCGCCCTCTCCGTCAACGCGGACTTCGCGACGGTGGAACGGGTGTTCGCAGAGTCCATGTTCACGCGCATCCCGGTTTTCCGCGACACCCTCGATCGCATCGAGGGGGTGGTCCACGTCAAGGACGTGCTCAAGTCGGTCGCCGGCGGCTCAACGCCGACCGTAGGGGAGCTCCTACGCCCCGTGCTTGTGGTGCCGGAAACCAAGCCGCTACGCGAGCTCTTGCGTGAGTTCCAGAGCGCGCGCCAGCAACTGGCGGTTGTGGTAGACGAGTATGGCGGGACCGCGGGGATCGTGACACTGGAGGACGTGCTCGAAGAGATCGTCGGCGAGATCAGCGACGAGCACCAGCGCGAGGTGCCGGAAGTCCAGAAGGAATCCGAGGGGGTCTACCTGCTGGACGGAGCTGCCCACGTTGAGATACTGGACGAGCTCTTCGGCGTTGAGGTGGGGGAAGTCGGGTTCGACTCGGTGGCGGGGCTCGTCCTCGACCGCCTCGGGCACATGCCCCGCATCGGCGAGCACGCGAGGTGGCAGGCGCTGGACCTCGAGGTCGTCGAGCTCGACCGGCGCCGCCTACGGCGGGTCCGGGCACGGCGCTCTCCGTGAAACACTCGGGGACGATCGCCCTACTCGGCCGGCCCAACGCGGGCAAGAGCACCCTGGTCAATGCCTTGCTGGGCGAGAAGGTTGCCATCGTCTCGTCCAAGCCGCAAACGACGCGCCACCGCATCACCGGCGTGCTGAGCGAGGAGCGCGGCCAGGCCGTGCTGTTCGACCTCCCCGGGGTGCACCGCCCCCTGCACCGCTTGAACGTGCAGATGATGCATGCGCTGCGCGACACCCTGGCCGAGGTGGACCTGATCGTTCAGATCTTCGACGCCAGCCAGGCACCCGGCGCCGGAGAGGAGTTCGTCCTCGGCCTGGTGAGAGATGCGGCTGTGCCGGTGCTGCTGCTTCCCAACAAGGTGGACCGGCCCGACGCTGCCGCCCAACTGGCCGGGCGCGTGGAGTTCTACACCACGCGACGAATGTACGCGGCGGTCGTTCCGATCTCAGCACTGCGGGGGGACGGCCTGCCCGCCCTGAGGGATGCGATCTTCGGACTGCTCCCGGAGGGCGAGCCGCTGCTGGACCCGTCGTTCACGACCACCCAGAGCGAGCGGTTCTTCGTAACCGAGCTCATCCGCGAGGCGCTTCTCGAGCGGGTCGAGAAGGAGCTTCCGTTCACGTCCACTGTGCACCTGCGCGAATTCCAGGAGAAGGAGACGGCGGCGGGCGCGCTGCTGCGGATCTTCGCGGACATCGTGGTGGACCGCGAGAGCCAGAAGGGGATCGTGGTGGGGAAGGCAGGCACCATGATCAAGGAGATAGGAACGGCGGCGCGGGGCCGCATCGAGGCTGCACTGGGTGCGAGGGTGTTCCTTGATCTTCGGGTCAAGGCGCGGCACGGCTGGCGCGAGGACCAGAGGTTTCTGGCCGAGCTGGAGCCGGTGGAGGTCCCCTGGACGCCTCCAGGTGATGAGGGCGAAGGCCCGTGACCGTAATGGTGTACGTCGCCGACGGGTGCCCCCACTCCGCCGCGCTGCTGGAGGACCTCCGTCGAAGGCACGTCGCGTTCACCGCCGTGAATCTCACGGTGGAACCAGGCCGGATCGCGGAGCTAGTGACGCTCACCTGGGAACGGCGGCTGCCGGTGCTCGTGGACCACGAGCGCTGTTCGGTCGGCTTTAACGGAAGCAGCACGGCCTTTGCCGACGTCGGCATCGTCTCGCCGCGGGGCCGGGGGCGCTGATGCGGTCGGCTATACTCTGGGCTGACACGGGAGGGTTGGGCGCGATGAGCCAGGCCTCGCTGCACAGAAAGGTGAAACAACTCATCATCGACAGGCTTCAGCTCGAGGGGATGACGCCGGACGACATCGACGACGCAGCCCCGCTGTTCGGTGATGGCCTGGGTCTTGACTCGATCGACGCCCTCGAGTTAGTGATCGGCATCGAGAAAATGTTCGGAGTGAAGATCCAGGACGAGGAAGTCGGTGCAAAGGCGTTCACGTCGGTCAACGCCCTCGTCGAGTTCATGCGGAGCAAAGGTGTCAGCGAAGGCGCCTGAGCAGGTCCCGCACCAGTTTCCATTCCGATTGGTCGAGCGGGTGGAGCCGGACAATGACGGCCGCCTCGCGATCGTTCTCTCCACGGCGGGCGGCGCCCTGCCCGGCACCGGTCCGTGGCCGATCACGTTGGTGGCGGAGGCCCTGGCTCAGGCCATACTGCTCGTGGTGAAACCTGCGGGCCAGGGCACGTTGCGTCTTGTCGGCCTGGACAAGGTGGCCTTGTACCAGTCCCTCGAGCCAGGTGACCGTCTCGAGGTCGAGGTGGAAGAGGTGGGGACCTTTGGCGGGCTGCGGCGGTATCTCTGCCGTGGCCACCGGGGTGGTGGGCTGGCAGCAACCGCGGAAGTCACGGTCTCGGGTCCGTGACGGCGGAGATGGGAGAGCCAAACATGCAAGTGCGCCGGACGGAGGATGGCGGGGTTGCAATCGTCGAGGTCGAGGGCACGATCAAGCTCGGGGAGTCGGCCGAGCTCTTTGCGAAGGAGCTCCAGACGGTGCTCGACGAGACCATGAGCGGGGTTGTGATCGACTTCGCGCGCATCGACTACGTTGACTCCACCGGGATCGGCGAGCTGGTCGGCTACCTTCAGAGATTCACCCGGGCCAACCGACGCGTCGCGCTCTTCCGCCCCCACCATCGCCTCGAGGCACTGCTCAAGCTCACCCGCTTGGAAACGATCTTCCCGATCTTCTGGGAGCGCGAGGACGCCCTGCGCTTCGTTCGCAGCGGTTCGGTGGCGTCATAGTTCGCGTTTCCGTGTGGAAGGGCCGACAGAACGGTGAACGGTCTCGGCCCGTTCAGGTCGGCCGAGAGAGGGACGATGGTGCGAAAGGGGGGAGTCGAACCCCCATGAGCTTGCGCTCACAAGGTCCTGAGCCTTGCGCGTCTACCAATTCCGCCACTTTCGCACGCGCCGGCGAGAGTGTACCGGCGGGTGCGAAAACTGTCAACGGGAGCGCGGTTTCCGGCCTCCAGGAAACGGCAATCGATGCACCGTAAGCCCGTCCTCGACGAGGTGCGCGCCGCGCGCGGCAACGGGCTCACCCTCGCCCAGCTGGAGCGGAAGCTGTTGGCATCCTGGGACAGGGAGACGGTTCACCGCGAGCTTCCGGCGCTGGTTGACGAAGCCCAGGTGCGCGGCGAGCTGGTCCGGGCGAAGGGCCGTCTCGTTGCGGTGGAGTTCACCGACTACTACGTCGGCGAGTTGCGGCTGACATCGCGCGGGTTCGGGATCGTCCGGCTCGGCGAGCGCGACATCCCCGACATCGTGGTTCCCCCCGAAAACCTTTCCTCGGCGCTGGACGGGGACCAGGTCTTGGTGTACCGGGGGATGCACCGCAGGAAGGGGCAGCTCGTCCCCGAGAAGCACGGTGAGGTCGTTCGCGTACTGCGCCGACGGCGCCCGACACTGGTCGGCCGCTTCGTCCCGGACCCGGACCGGCCGTGGGTGGACCCCTACGCTCGCCGGCTCAACATGCGCGTGGTCCTCGACCCGATTCCGGACGAGCTCCCGCGCCCGGGCGAGTTCGTCGAGGTGGCGGTGGGGGAGATCCCCGAGCAGGGGCCGGTGCAGGGGCGCCTGCTCCGTCGTCTCGGGGCACCCGGGGAGAGCGGCGTGGACGAGGAGGTCGTGCTCGCCGAGCTCGCGATCCCTGTGGAGTTCGCGCCGGACGCGCTGCGCGACGCGGACGCACTTCCTGTGAACGTACTACCTGAAGACCTTGCCGGCCGTGCGGATCTGCGCTCGCAGCCGGCGGTGACGATCGACGGCGAGACCGCGAAGGACTTCGACGACGCAGTCGTGGCGGTGCGCGCACAGCAGGGCGCAATTGAGGTCTTCGTGCACATCGCGGACGTCTCGCATTATGTGCGCCCGGCCAGCGCACTCGACGCGGCTGCGCGCGAACGGGGGACCAGCGTGTACCTACCGGGCCGCTGCGTCCCGATGCTGCCGGAGAAACTCTCCAACCACCTGTGCTCCCTGCTTCCCGAGCAGGACCGACTGGCGTTCTCGGTTCGCTTTCTGGTCGAACCCGACGGTAAGGTCGAGGGGTATCGGGCCGAGCGCACAGTTTTCCGCTCCCGTCGCCGCTGCACCTATACGGAGGTTTTCGCCTGGCTCGAGGAGGGTTCGTGGCCCGGCGGCCTGGCGCCCGAGGTGCGGCGCTCGCTCGAGCTGCTGGACGAGGCGGCGCAGCGCATCGGGGAGAGGCGGCGCGGGCGCGGCGCGATCGACTTCGACCTACCCGAGCCGGAGATCCTCCTCGACCCCGAGGGTTTCATGACCGGGGTCCAGGCCGCACCCCGCAACCGCGCCCACCGCCTGATCGAGGAGCTGATGATCGCGGCCAACGAGTGCGTGGCCCGCCTGCTGGTGTGGGGGAGGCAGCCGGGCCTCTTCCGTGTTCACGAGCGGCCATCGGCCGGCAAGCTCGCCGAGCTACAGGCGGTGCTCGCCGAGTTCGGGATCCAGCTCAAGGGCGACCTTGAGGAGCTGCCCCCTCGCGAGCTGCAACGGGTGCTGGCGGAGATCGCGGACAAGCCCGCGGAGCGCTTCCTGCAGACGCTGGTCCTCCGCTCGCTGGCCCGCGCCGCCTATCACCCGCAGTGCAAGGGGCACTACGCCCTCGCGACCCAGTTCTACCTGCATTTCACCTCCCCGATCAGGCGCTACCCGGACCTTATCGTCCACCGCTTCCTCGGCCAGCTCCTGTCGGGGCAGGTGTTGCAGGTCGCGGAGCGAGCGCTTGCAGAGGCTGACCTGGAGGAGCTGGCGCAGAGCTGCTCGTTTACCGAGCGACGCGCCGAGGAGGCCGAGCGTGAGGTCGTGAGGTGGAAGCAGACCGAGTACATGCGCGCCCACATTGGGGAGGAATTCTCAGGGCACGTCACCGGCGTGGTCGCGTTCGGCCTGTTCGTCCAGCTCGAGGAGGTCTATGTCGAAGGTCTGGTGCACGTCGCCGACCTCAACGACGACTTCTACCGCTACGACGAGACCGGACACAGGCTGATCGGCCAGCGGCGGGGGAGGGTGCTGCGCCTCGGCGACCCACTGCGGGTGCTGGTGAAGGGTATCGACGAGGAGTTCATGGAGGTCAAGCTCCAGCCGCTGCTCCCGCCGCCGGAGCCGGAGCGCCGCGGGCGCGGGAGGGGAGGGGAGCCGACGGAGGAGCGCAAGCCGGGCCGCAAGGGCGTGCCTCTCACGCGGCGGCAAGGCCCAAGGAGTGTCCGTGTCCGCAAGGTCCACGGGCGCGGGCCGCGCCGCTAGCCGCCTGGCCTGAAGCTGTCCGAACATCCCATGGCGATGCCGCGCGTCGGGATGACCTTGCGCGTTACCTGGGTGAGGGAAGGCAGCTAGCTGACGGTCGGGGACGCGAGCACGTAGCGCTCGAGGGTGCTGCCGGGCTGGCGGCTCATCCAGACCGAGGAGGCCCGGCACTCGGCGCCGGCATCCAACAGGTTCTCGATTGCGCTCTCGAAGGTGGCCGACACGAGCACCTGAACTTCGGGCTCACCGGCGTCGGCCGCGAACTGTAGCGCCCGGCCGAGAGCCGCGAGCGCAGCCTCACCGGTGGCCGCGGCCATGGGTCCGCACTGGCCAAAGCCACCACAGGCGTAGGCTGCGATGCGCTGGCCGTCTCGGACCTTCACGAGGCGCAGGCGGCGCTCGGTCAGCCAGTACTCGTGGTCGGTCGGCCGCGTCACTCCGCGAGCCAGGCGGTCCAGGCGCTCGAGGTCCGCAGCGCCTGAGCGACGCTGCAACGCATCCTGGGTGAGTTCGCTGGAGGGCTTGAGCTTGGCGAGCCCCTGACCGGCCGCGCGTGCGTGTTCCGCGGAAAGCGCCAGCCGGTAGATGGGGAAGCGTGGTCGCAGACCGAACCGGAAGAACATCGCTTGCCAGCGGCTCTCGCCCAGGACGTGCGCAGCGCAGTCGGTCGCGCCAGCGCGCTCACCGTAGGCGATGGCTCGTTTCACGAGCTGCTCGGCAACCTCGTGGTCGCGGTACTCCGGCAGGACCCAGGGTTGGGATACGTTGAGCTGGCGGGAGCGGACGTAACTGGCCACAAACCCCACAACCTCGTCGCCGATGCTCGCGGTCAGAAAACCGTCTCCGTCGTGGTGTGCGAGGTGGCGGAGATCGAGGGCGAGGTCGCTCGGGGGCTGGCCGCGCACCGCGATGGGTGTCGTGTCCCCCCAGCCGGGGAGGGACGCACGCAACTGCTCCGCCATCGCCACCAGCGGCTGCAGGCCGGCCCGGGACAGCGGCTGCACCTTCACCTTCCCCGTCATCTCAAGAACCTCCGTCTGAAGCGTCGGCGCAACACTGTCCGAGGCAGCGATTGTAGCAGCCCCGGAGCGGCCGCTCCCAGTCTTCTGCGCCTGGTGTGGGAGAATGCCCCTGGTCGAAGGGGAGGTCGCCGATGCCCCATCACGCCACGGTGGGAAGCTTCCTGGGAATCGCGGACAACCTCTGGTTCGTGCTTCTGACCGTTGCGGCGCTCGCCGGCGTCGCCTGGTCGCTGAGCCGCAAGCTCTCACTCCTTCTGGCCGGCAGGCGCGACGTTCACCTGGGGCAGTGGGGCGAGCGCCTTCGCGGCCTCCTCGTGTTCTTCGTGGGGCAGAAGCGGATGTTCCTCGAGCCGATCCCGGGGATCATGCACGCACTGATCTTCTGGGGGTTCCTGGTGTTCACGGTGCGTTCGCTCTCGATGGTGGTCGAGGGGCTGACGCAGGGGTGGGAGCTGCCGTTCATGCACACCACCCTCGGGCACGCGTACCTGCTCAGCAAGGACGTCTTCGCGGTGCTGGTGCTGGTCGGGGTCGCGATCGCCGCCTGGCGCCGGCTGGTGACGCGACCCGAGAGGCTGGAGTACAGCGGCGACGCCTGGGTGATCCTCGGTTTGATCGCAGCCCTGATGATCACCGACCTGGGGGCGGACGGCGCGCGCATCGGCGGCGGCGCCCCCGGGCCCTGGGCGTGGACCCCGGTGTCCTCGATCGTCGGTGGCGCTCTCGCAGGGGCGAGCGAGGTCAGCCTGCACGCCACCTACACAGCGGCGTGGTGGCTGCACCTCCTCGCGCTTTACGTCTTCGCCAACTACCTGCCGTACTCGAAGCACTTCCATGTCTACACGTCTTTGCCCAACGTGCTGCTGCGGCCTCTGGACGAGCCTGGGCGGCTCTCGAAGATGGACCTGGAGAACATCCAGGAGGGAACGGCACTGGGCGTCGCGAAGGTCACCGACCTGAACTGGAAGCAGCTCCTGGATCTCTACACCTGCACCGAGTGCGGGCGATGCACGGTCGTCTGCCCAACCACGATCACCAAGAAACCGCTCGTGCCGCGCGACCTCACGATCGACCTGCGCGACCACCTGAACGCTTCAGCGAAAGAGATCCTGCGGGATCCCGGCGAGAAGCCCGGCGCGGCAAGCCGCGAGCTGGCGGGTGACGTGATCGACCCCGAGGTGATCTGGGCATGCACCACCTGCAGGTGGTGCGAGGAGTCGTGTCCACTGTTCATCTCGTACGTGGACAAGATTGTGGAGGTGCGCCGGCACCTGGTGCTCGAGAAGGCCGAGTTCCCCGCGGAGGCCGAGCCGGCGTTCCGCGGAATGGAGGTCAACGGCAACCCGTGGCAGCTTGCAGCCGAGGCGAGGGGCGACTGGGCGAAGGGGCTGGACGTGCCGATGGCCTCTCAGGCCAGAGAGTTCGACGTCCTGTTCTGGGTCGGGTGTGCCGGTTCCTACGACGACGCCGGGAAGAGAACCTCGGTTTCGCTGGTGAGGCTCCTTCGGGCGGCGGGCGTGAAGTTCGCGATCCTGGGGCCGGAGGAGCGTTGCACCGGCGATGCCGCGCGGCGGCTCGGGAACGAGTACCTGTTCCAGACCCTTGCGGCGGGCAACGTGGAGACGCTGAGAAAGTACGGGGTGACGAAGATCGTCACCAACTGCCCGCACTGCTTCAACACGCTCGCCCACGAGTACCCCGACTTTGGGGGAAAGTACGAGGTGCGGCACGGAACCCAGCTGGTCGCGGAGCTGGTGGCGAAGGGCCGCCTGAGGCTGACGACCGAGATTCGGCGGGAGCTGACGTACCACGATCCGTGCTACCTGGGGCGCACCAACGGCGAGTACGACTCCCCGAGATCGATCCTGAAGGCGATCCCGGGCCTCACGCTCAGAGAGGCGCCCCTGACACGCGAGAAGGCCATGTGCTGCGGAGCGGGCGGCGGACGCATGTGGCTGGAGGAGAAGCTCGGGACGCGAATCAACCAGACGCGCATGCGCCAGCTCCAGGAGTCGGGTACCAGCGACGTCGCGGTGGCGTGCCCGTTCTGCGCCGTCATGGTCGGAAACGCCCAGCAGGAGCTCGGCCTCGAGACCGCGCAGACCGTGGACGTCATCACGCTCGCGGCGCAGGCGCTGGGGGAGGAAGGCAAGAGGAAGTAGTCAAGAGGAAAGAGGGAAGGCGAATCCCTGCGGCGGGGAAGGGCGCAGATGGAGAGGATGTTGCGAGGCGATTCCCGGAGGAGAACGGCGAAGAAGGGCGAGGCTCTTGCCGCGCTGCTCCTGAGGTTGAAGGGTTACCGGATCGAGGCGCGCAACTGGCGCTGCCCGCTGGGCGAGATCGACATCGTGGCCTGGGACCGCAAGACCCTGGTGTTCGTCGAGGTCAAGGCCCGCACCGGTTCCACGGCCGGATCGCCCGAGGAGGCAGTGGACCAGCGCAAGCAGGCGCGCCTCGTCCAGCTCGCGCAGGCCTACCTGGCGCGGCGACGGGAGCCAACACCGCCGTGCCGCTTCGACGTGATCGCAATCGAGAAGCGCCGGCCGATCCCCCGGGTCCGGCACCTGCGTGCCGCCTTCCGCGCGGACGATCTCGTGTGACAAAACTGGCCCGACAGGGAAGACCAGTGGATATAGACTGAGCGTCGAAAAGGAGCCAGGAGGCACCTCGTGGAGATTCTGACGTATCCCATCGGGTTGGTGGTGGGGCTGCTGCCGGTGGTGGCGAACCTGGGTCCTTCTGGGAGCCCGCCGGGGCAACTCCTGCTTGACGGGCGGGCGGCGTGCGTCATGACCGTCGAGACCCCGAAGTGCACGGTGGATCTGGGGTCCGACCTGCACGTTCATTTGCTCGAGCTTGTGCGCACCGACGTGCAAGGCGCGGTCGTTGAGCGCACGACGCGCTGGGTGAACGGCCCTGGGGCACAGGCGGAGATCTACCTGCGGGGTGGTTGCGACAAGGCCTCTGGGGAGTGCACGGTGTCGATTGGCTGGGGGCACCCGGGCAAGCTCGACCCGCGGGCGATGGTTGTGAGTTTGGACGGGAAGCCGATTCTGAGGGAGGTGCAGCACGAGGTGCGATTCCGGACGGAGCCTGGCAGCGACCGGGTGGTCTCGGTGGATGTGATCTTCCCTGACGGGCGGCGGGCTTCGCAGATCCGGGCACTGGGTGCGGGGTACGCGGGCTTCGCGGAGGCCTCACTGCAGGCCGTACCCGTAGTGTCGTCGCCGGGCGCCCGCTTACCGGAGACGATCGGCGTACTGCCGGTGGAAAGCGTTGGGGATGCCGCCGCCGAGGTGGCGTTCGTCGTCGAGCCGCTTGCCCTGGAGGCGATGAGAACGCTGTGGACCAGGGCGTGGTCCGAGATTCGGGTGCCGGGGGCGCCATTAAGCCAACAGATCAACGGGGAGCTGATCTTCCTCGAGGCGCTGACGGCTGTCGTGCCCAACGAGGACCTCAATCGCTTCGATGTGTTTCGGCTCCAGGGAGGGCGGGACGCCTGGCTCTCGAGACTCGCGTACGGGGCGAGCGCCCTCGAGGGCAAGGCCATGCGCCTGGCCGATGCGGTTGCTTCGGCGGGAATGCTGGTCGCAGGGGCGCCGCGAAAGAGGGCGGTGGTGCTGGTCGTCTCCGGGCGCCACCGGGACGAGAGCACCTTCACACCCGAGCAGGCCAGCCGCTACCTGTCCGACATCATGGTCCCGCTGGTGGTCTGGCGGGTGGAGGACGGGGTGGGCAAGGGGTGGCCGGACGGGCCACGCATCACCAGCAAGACGATTCTTGCGGCAGTGAAGGCCCTGCGCGCCGGTCTCGACGCACAGCGCATCGCCTGGCTGGAGGGGAGCGTAAACCCTGCTTTGCTTCGGCTACCCGGGGACCTGACCGGCGTCACGATCGCGGGCCGGGTCGGGGCACCTCCAGTGGCTGGCGCGGTGGCTGCGGCACCGGCGGAAGAGGTCGTTCCGACCCCACCGGCACAAATGCCGATTGCTGCCCCGGGCCGGACGGTCCGCGGTCGCGTGGACGTCACGGCCGTGCGGGTCCTGATGCGTCTGGAGTGGTCCGGGCGCAAGCCGGCGCCGACGCTCGATCCCGATGAGATCGAGGTGCTTGAGGACGGCGCTCCCGTGAGGGTGATCGGGATCGACCGAGTGGCGACCGCGGACGAGGCCAGGGCATCAGCAGTTTCTGGCGTTGCGCGTCCGGCACCGGATTTGGTGCCGTGGAACCTCGTGATCTACGTCGTGCCGGACCTCTGCACGCGGGCCGGGCTGGCGCGCATTCTCGACCGGGTGCGGGAGGAGGCCCAACTCCTCGTGAACTTCGGTTCGGCCACCGTGGTGCTGGCCGACCTCGAACCACGCGTGCTCGGGCTTCGCCTCACCAACAGGGCGGCACTGGAGGATGTGGTCGGAAGCGCTGCCCTTCGAAGACTCGCACCGAACCGTTTGGTGCAACGTCGGCGGGACTTCCTGACGAGCATCGCAAGCCCCGTCAACCTGACCGCGAGCCTGCAGGACACGCAGGAGGGGAAGAAGGCTCTCACCTACCAAGCCAAGCTCGGGCGCGCCAGCATGGCCGTTGTGGAGGAAGGCGCTGCTGTGCGCGACATCTTCTCGCGCCTCGTGGCGTGGGCGAGCGCGGACACCTCGCCCGGGGCCCGTGTGCTGTTCCTGGCCGTTGACGGCTTCGACCTCAACCCCGAGGAGTTCTACCTCGACGCTCTGGACCCGACCGGCCAGGCCCCCGAAGAACTCGCGGCGCATCAGCGCGCGGTCCAGCAGTTCCAGGCGGAACGGCTCGGCCCGTTCGTCCGGGAGGCGTCGGCCGCCCTCGCCGAGCAGGGGTGGACGGTCGTTAGCTTCGACAACGGCGTCGCAACCTTGGCCGGGTTCGCCAACGCGGCGGAGCAAACTGGCTGGGGCAAGCTCAACACGTACGTGGCGGGCGCAACCTCGTCCGGCGCGAATTTCATGTTCCTGGACCCACGCGAGCCGCTGCAGGTCGTGTCGGAGACGACCGGCGGCCTGATCGTGCCACCCGGTGGCCCGCTGCGTGGAGCCCTCGACGCCCTCGGCAGTAGCCTGCTGGTCACGTACCAGGTGGACAGGCCGGCCGACGGTCGATCGCACCGGGTGGATGTCCGCTGCAAGCGCGCCGGTGTGACGGTCACCGCACCCAAGCTGGTTTACTCCGGGACCGCGCGGGGCGAATCGGAGATGCGCGCGCGCCGGATCCTCGGCGGCGAGAAGGCGACCGGAGGGCTACCGGTGCAGCTGGCCGCACTAGCCACCGGCGAGCAAGGTAAGCACGGCGCAAGGTCCGGGGAGCTTCGGGTCCGGGCGGATCTGTCCAGCGTGAAGGATGTGCTGGTGCAGCTGGGCAAAGCCAGGATGCGCGTCACCGTCGCGGTTGGGGTTGCCGGCGCCGAGGCGTTTGTAACCCACCAAGACGCAGAGGCTGACCCCAGCCAGGAGGGGACGAGCTGGGGTTACGTCGTGCCTTTGACATGGCCGCCGGAGGCCAAGCAGGTGGTTGTTGTCGTGGAAGAGTTGGGCACTGGCGCCTGGGGGGCGGCACGGATGGACCTCCCGGGTGCGCAGTAGCAGTTTGCCCGCGGCGGCACGGGGTGTCCGGAACGTGCCGGCGGTGCGGCGCCTTTCGCGCGCACACCACAATGTTCGAGGTCCATGATCGGAGCGAGGGGATCGGCTCCTCCGTTGACCGGCAGGAGTGTCTCCACTAGCATGATTGGTCGGGTGCAAAGAGGAGGCCGTCGAACATGATGAGACGTTGGTTTTGGGTGTTGTGCGTGGTTCTGTCTCTCCATGTCGTTCTTGCTGGTCGCGCCTTCGGGCAGCAGACGGATCCGAAGCTCTGGGAGGAGATCCAAGCCCTCAAGAGAGGCCAGGAGGAGATCCGGAGGCAACTCCTGGAGATCAAGCAGCTCATCCAGGCGTGCGCGGCCGCCGCGCCGGCTGCGCCCGATATCCGCATCATCCCGGTCGACCTCGGCAACCACCCCACGAAGGGGGACAGCACGGCCAAGCTCACGCTGATCGAGTTCTCCGACTATCAGTGCCCGTACTGCGGTCGCCATGTCCGCGACACGAATCCGCTACTGAGGAAGGAGTACGTCGAGACAGGCAAGCTTCGGTACGTCTTTTTCGACATGCCGCTGGAGTCGATCCACAAGTCTGCGTTCAAGGCCGCGGAGGCGACGCGCTGCGCCGGGGACCAGGGCAAGTACTGGGAGATGCACGAGCGCCTCTTCACCAACCAGCAGGCCTTGGAGCCGTGGAGCGCGCACGCAAGGGCGCTCGGCCTCGACACCGCCAGATTCGACGCCTGCATGAACACCGGAAGGTTCGCCGGGGCCATCCGCGCGGATATGGCAACGGCTCAGATGCTGGGGATCAACAGCACTCCGACCTTCCTCGTTGCCGTGAGGGACAGCGGGGACCCCAACAAGGTGAAGGGCCTCAGCCTCATCCGGGGCGCGCAGCCGTTTGCCACCTTCAAGATGGAGATCGACAAGGCACTCGCAGCGAATGGGGCGGACAAATAACGGGGCGGTGTGCCTCCCTTCCCATCTTCGGCTAGCGGGCCCGACCTACGGGCGCTCGAGGAGGTAGGCGAACCCCATCCCGCCGCCGATGCACATGGTGACGATGCCGCGCCTGGCCTTGCGGCGCTTCATCTCGCCCAGGATTTTGCACGTCAGTACCGCACCAGTGGCGCCCAACGGATGGCCGGTGGCGATCGCGCCGCCGTTGACGTTGGTCCGCTCCGGGTCGAGCTTCAGCTCGCGCGAGCAGTAGATCGACTGGCTGGCGAACGCCTCGTTGATCTCGACGAGGTCCACGTCCTCGAGCTTCACCTTGGCCTTCTTGAGGAGCTTCGGGACCGCCTTGGCCGGGCCGATCCCCATGACGTCGGGGGGCACCCCGGCGACCGCCCAGTGCTGGACATAGGCCACGGGTTCTAGGCCCATCTTGGCGGCCTTCTTGTCGGACATCACGACCACCGCCGCGGCGCCATCGTTGATCTGGGAGGAGTTGCCCGCGGTAACCGTGCCGCGTGGGTCGAAGGCGGGCTTCAGCTTGGCGAGCGCTTCCAGTGAACTGTCGGCGCGCGGACCCTCGTCGGTGTCGAAGACAAACTCGCGCCACGCACCGTCGTCCATGGTGCGTACCTTCAGCGGCACGATCTCGTCCTTGAACTTGCCGGCCGCGATCGCCGCGGCGGCGCGCTGGTGGGAGCGCAGGGCGTAGGCGTCCTGCTCCTCGCGGGTGATGCCGAACTGGCGGGCGACCACCTCGGCGGTGGTCCCCATGCCGGCGTAGGCGTTGGGCAGGAGTTCGAAGAGTTCCGGGTCGGCGATGATCTTGTTGCCGCCCATCGGTACCGCCGACATGGACTCCACGCCGCCCGCGATGATCACGTCGGCGTTGCCCGACCTGACGACGTCGGCGGCCCAGGCGATCGACTGCGAGCCGGAGGAGCAGAACCGGTTTGAGGTGCATGCCGGCACCTCGACCGGGAAGCCGGCCCGCAACGCGATGAGCCGCGCGACGTTCATGCCCTGCTCGGCCTCGGGCATGGCGCAGCCGAGCATGATGTCGTCCACCATGGCGGGCTCGAGGCCGGGCGTGCGCTCGATCAGCGCCTTGAGCACCGGCGCGGTGAACTCCTCGGG
>Ga0154638_1051_pt4 | contig 37670 bp, 34 predicted proteins | sample Rifle2008BG13ft_FD_116067 | JGI IMG/M metagenome (GOLD analysis project Ga0154638, IMG submission 116067) | Acidobacteria bacterium RBG_13_68_16 | reverse complement strand
CACCTCCACCAGCTACACTGTCACCCATGTCCTGATGTCGTCCTGTCACCCATCTCCCGAGGTCAAACAGCCAAGCCCCGCCCCTACCTCGACCTCACGATCACGTATGCCCACCCCGCGAGCAGAACAGCGACGATGGCGGCGCGCGCCCACCTCGGCAACGGCGTTGGAACCTCGGGCACCGGCCAGCTGAGAGCGGCCCAGACTGGCGCGAGAAGCCCGCCCCCGACGAAGCCCATCCCGGCGATCGCGGCCAGCGGGTTGGCGACGAACGCGTCGCCGATGCGCCCGTCCAGCAGCGCCAGCGCGGCGTGCGTGGTGCCGCAGGTCGGACACGGCAGGCCGGTGATGGCCCGGAACGGACAAACGGGGACGAACGGGGCGAGCGCGAGCCAGAGCGGTCGCAGTAGCAGCGAGGACACCGCCACCGCGCCCCACAGCCACGCCAACTGCCGCTCCTCGCGGTTCGGCCTGCGCCAGCCCACCGTGACCACTTATCGCGTCAGGTGGCCGATCGCGGCGGCTATGGCCGCGCCGAAAGCTGCCACCAGGATTGCAACGCACACACAGCACAGCGCCAGCGGCAGCAGCACGGCGAGTGCGGACTTGCCCTGGGTCGTCCGGTGCGCGATGGCGAGGCCGATGATGTAGAGCACGAGCGCCCAGATCGCGGCGATCGTGCCGCCGCAGAGCGGAATCACCTGGACGATCTGCACGGTGCTCGAGTACGCGACCACGCGCACGGTGGAGGCGAAGCCTGTGTTGGCGCCGCCCACGAGCATCAGGAAGAGGTGCACGATCGCCGACCAGATGAAGATGCCGAGCAGCACGAAGATAGGCGCGAGGACCATGACGGCAACGGTTGCGGCGACCGGCAACCCGAACGCCAGCCTCGAGTTGTACCCTGGGAGGCCCGAGAGCAGGTTGTGTATGGCCCCCCTGAACGCCAGGCTGTACGCCTGGCTCGCGATGATCCCGAGCCAGCCGAAGATCACCGCGTACAGCAGCGGTTTTCCGAGGGTGCCAGTCAGCGACATCCGCGCGAACGCCTGGCTCGGCGCAGTGAGGACGACCTTTGCGGTCTCGTACAGGCCCTCCAGCGCCGGGTACCCCGGCTGCTCCCAGGGGAGCGGCTGGGTGGGCAGCGCGGGCGGCATCCCCCCCGGGCGCGGTGGCGGTACCGTGCCCGGCGGTTGAGGCGCCATGGGTGGCGGCGGCGGGGGATAGTTCTCGGCCATCACTGCCTCCTTCGTCCGTTGCGGTTCCCGCGTAGTGTAGGCAGGGAGGGGAGGAAAGGGAAGGGCAGCAACGAGGGAACAGGCAAAGGGAAGAGGGCAAAAGGAAAGCAAGGGAGGGCCCCTGCTCCCTCTGCTCTGTTCTTCCGTTTCCCTTTCCCGTTTCCCCATTTCAATCGCGGGCCGCACCCTGAGATTTGCGCGCCCGCGGTGGCCCAGTGTATGATTCGGCGCCCTGCCAGTGACTCCAGCCTGCGCAGGGGGTCAACGCTCTCGTGGCTCTTCGGTTCAGCGGAGGCGTGTGCGTTCGGGAGGTGGTCAGTGACTGCCCGGATCGGGATTCGTCGCGAGGACAAGAGCCGATGGGAGCGGCGCGTGCCAATCACGCCGACCAAGGCGCGCGAGCTGCGTGAGAGCCACGGAATCGAGTTCTTCGTCCAGCCCTCGCCCATTCGGGTGTTTCGCGAGGCGGAATTCGAGCAGGCCGGCGTGCACGTGCAGGAGGATCTCTGTCCCACGGGCGTCATCTTCGCGGTAAAGGAGATCCCGCTGCAGTACTTTCAGCCCGGCAAGACCTACGTCTTCTTTGCCCACGTCATCAAGGGCCAACCCCACAACATGCCCATGCTGAAGCGGATGATGGAGCAGGGCTGCAACCTCATCGACTACGAGAAGGTGACCGATGAGCGCGGCCGCCGGCTGATCTTCTTCGGCTGGCACGCCGGAGTGGTCAGCATGATCGAGAGCCTGTGGGCGCTCGGCCAGCGGCTGAGGTGGGAGGGCGTCGCCAACCCGTTCACCGAGATCCGCCACACGTACACCTACGACAGCCTAGCCACCGTCCGCGCCGACGTGCACGCGGCCGGCGAGCGGATCAAGGTCGAAGGGTTGCCAAGGGAGATCACCCCGCTGATCGTCGGCGTGGCCGGCTACGGCAACGTCGGCCGGGGAATCCTGGAGCTCCTGACCGATCTGCCCACCGTTGAGATCGAGCCGACCGAAGTCGCCAAGGTGGCGAGCGACCCAAACGCCTCGAACCGCGTCGTCTACCGGGTGCTTTTCAAGGAAGAGCACACGGTTGCGCCGAACGAGCCTGGGACCCACTTCGACCTGCAGGACTACTATCTGCACCCGCAGAAGTACCACTCCACCTTCGAGCAGTATCTCCCGCACCTGACCGTGCTAATGAATTCCAACTACTGGGATGCCCGCTACCCGCGTCTGCTGACGAAGGAACGCGCCCGCGAGCTCTTCGGTGGGCCTCAGCGGCGGCGCCTGCGGGTCGTCGGCGACGCGAGCTGCGACATCCAGGGCTCGATCGAATGCACTCTCAAGGCCACCGAGCCGGACGACCCGGTGTACGTCTGGAACCCGCAGACCGGCGCGGTGACGATGGGGGTGGCCGGCACGGGCCCGGTGATCCTGGCGGTGGACATCCTGCCGAGCGAGCTGCCGCGGGAGGCCTCGGAGTACTTCAGCGAGATCCTGGAGCCTTTCATCCCGGCCATCGCCCAGGCGGACTTCTCCGTACCGTTCGAGGAGGTGGACCTCCCCTCCGAGATCGCCCGGGCGGTGATCCTGTATCACGGCAAGTTGACCCCGGACTACAAGTACATCGCGAAGTACCTGAGCCCGCAGGCCGAATGAGCGTTCGGCAGGCGAAGGGTTTGTGCGCCACGATGCGTGAATCGTCCCACGGGGAGCACAAGACAACGAGAAGGAGGGAACCGTGAAAAAGGTTGTCGTTTTCGGAGCCGGACTGGTGGCCGGCGCCCACGTCAGGTACCTGCTGGAGCACGGATATCAGGTGACGGTGGCGAGCCGCACGGTGAGCAAGGCCAAGCAGATAGTCGGCGACCATCGCAACGGCCGACCGGTCGCTTTTGACATCGAGACCGAGGGCGACCAGAGACTCGACGAGATCGTGCGCGAGCACGACCTGGCGGTAAGCCTGCTGCCCTACGTCTTTCACACACGCGTGGCGAAATCGTGCCTGCGCAACCGGAAGCACATGGCGACAACCTCCTACGTCAAGCCGGAGATGCAAGCGCTGGACGCCGAGGCGAAGAGGCTGGATGTGGTCCTCCTGAACGAGAGCGGCGTCGACCCCGGCATCGACCACATGACGGCGATGAAGGTGATCCACCGCGTCAAGGCGGAAGGCGGCACGATCACCAGCTTCATGTCGTTCTGCGGCGGCCTCCCGGCGCCCGAGGCCAACGACAACCCCTTCGGGTACAAGTTCTCCTGGAGCCCGCGCGGTGTCCTCATGGCCGGCCGCAACGCCGCGCGCTTCCGCAGGGACGGCGAGCTGATTGACATCCCCGGCCCGGATCTGTTCTTCAACTACTGGTGCGTGCCGGTTGAGGTCGAGGGCAAGGTCATCCCGTTCGAGGGCTATCCCAACCGCGACAGCCTGCCGTACGCCGAGACGTACGGGATCACCAAGGCGCGGACGATGTTCCGCGGCACCCTGCGCAACCAGGGCTGGTGCGCCACGCTCAAGAAGGTTGCCGACCTTGGCCTGCTGGCCGAGACCGAGAGCGACCTGACCGGCCTGACGTACGCCCAGTTCATGGCCAAGCTGATCGGCAAGAAGAGCCCCCGCGGGGTCAAGCAGGCGGTGGCCCGCAAGATCGGCCTGGCGCCGATCAATTTCATCGTCGCCGCCCTGGACTGGCTGGGGCTTTTCAGCAGCGCGCCGCTGCCGGCTGGGTGCAAGTCACCGCTCGACGTGCTGACCGCGACCATGCTGGCGAAGATGCCTTTAGCGGCGGGCGAGCGCGACCTGTTGATCCTCCAGCACCAGTTCGTGGCCGAGTTCCCGGACCACAAGGAGAAGATCACCTCGACGATGATCGACTTCGGGATCCCGAACGGCGACTCGAGCATGAACCGCACCGTGGGCCTGCCTGCCGCCGTCGGCGTGCGCCTGATCCTGGAGGGCCAGATCAAATCGCGGGGCGTGCTTGTGCCGGTCCTCCCGGAGATCTACGAGCCCGCACTGGTCGAACTGGAGCGTTTGGGCATCCACTTCACCGAGAAGACCGAGCGGATCTGACGGGAGCGCCGCCGGCGTCGGACCGTCTGCGGCGTTGCGCTCCGCGGCCTCGCGTCCTCATGTAGCCTCCGGCTACACTCCGGCGCGGTCCGCTCGCGCGCCTTGCATCCGGCCCAACGGCGGCGGCGCGGGCTACACGCCGTTCGCTACGGCCCTGCCGCAGGGCGGGCGCTTTCGGGTTTTCACGGTTGGTACTCGAGGCCTCGCGGTCAGTGACGGACGCCTAGGCGGTCTTTCGTCCGGGGGCGAGGACCATGGTGAGGTCGCGCCCCTCCAGCGGGCCGGCGTCGCGCTCGAGGCGGATGATCTCGGCAAGCTCCTCCTTGATGCGCTCGAGCACCTCGTAGCCGTTTTCCGGCCGGCGCATCTCGCGCCGCCGGAACATGATCGTGACCTTTACGTGCTTCCCCTGCTGGAGAAACCTCTTCACCATCGAGAGTTTGGTGTGGAAGTCGTGGTCCGCCACGCCGGGGCGGAACTTGACCTCCTTGACCTCGATTTGGTGCTCCTTGCGACGCGCCTGGCGTGCCTTCTTCTCCATCTCGTAGCGGTACTTCCCCCAGTCCATGATCTTGCAGACGATGGGCCTTGCGGTGGGGGCAACCTCGACGAGATCGAGGCCGCGCGTGCGGGCGAGCGCCATGGCTTCTTCGACGGGGACGATGCCGACCTGGCTCCCGTCGGCATCCACGAGACGCACGGGCGAGAGCCGGATCATCTCGTTCACTCTTGTACGATCACGTTCGTCGGCGATGAGAGCCTCCTCCTTGGGCGGACCTCTGGTCCCCCGTTGTCCGAGCGCTGGAGCTGGACCGGCGAAGTATAGCAAAGGGCATGGTGACGCAAGCAGGCGCTGTCAACGGGCGAGCCTGCCTCAGACCCGGGCGGACCAGCGGGCGTGCTCCACCTTCATGCAGCGGTCCATCACGACGATCAGCCCCGCCTCGCGCGCCTTCTGGGCGGCGGCGTTATGGGCGAGCCCGAGCTGCATCCAGACGACCCTCGCACCGCGCGTGATTGCCTTGTCAACGATTGCCGGGATGAACTCCGGCTTGCGGAAGATGTCCACCACGTCGATCGCGATCTCCGGCGGGATTGAGCCCAGGTCGGGGTAGCTCCGCTCGCCCAGCACCCCGGCCACCGCCGGGTTGACGGGGATGATGCGATAGCCATTCGCCTGAAGGTAGTGCGCCACCATGTTGGACTCGCGGTCGGACCTGTCGGAGAGCCCGACGACCGCAATGGTCCTGGCGCTCGCGAGGATCTCGTCGATCTCGCGCTCGCTGGCGTTGGACATCGGCAGCTCGCAGCTCTGCTCTCTCATCACGTCCTCCTTGACACCTTACGTCTGCCCGTTGTGCGGTCGCGCAGGGTCCGAGCCCGCCCTCCGCAGCACCGTTGCGGCTCCGCCGGCAGCAGCAGCCGCCAGCACCGCGGCCCCCACCTGGGGCGCCGCAACGCCCCACGAACCGAGAGCCACCTCGGCGGCGAAGGGGCCCACCACCCGGGCCAGCGACGAGATCCCCTGGAACGCCCCGAGCGCCATCCCCTGCTGATCCGCGTCCGCGCCACGCGAGACCAGCGCCGCCAGCGACGGCATCACCATGCCGATACCCAGCGACAGGGCCGGCAGCACCGCGAGCACGACGCGGAGGCGGTGCGCCGAGGCCAGCAGCAGGAGCCCGAAAGCGCCTAGGGCGAGTCCGCCGATCACCAGCCTCCTCTCGCCCAGCCACCGCGTTGCCCGGCCGACCAGGACGCCCTGGACTACGGCCGCCAGCACGCCGACGTACACGAACAGGAAGCTGACGCCGGAGTGGGGCAGGGCGAGCCGGTCGTGGAGGAACTGCGCGAAGGTGACCTCGAACGCCGCGAACCCGGTGACCACCGCGAAGCCGATCAGCATCAACGGGCCGAGCTGGGGGTGGCGCCAGGCAAACGCGAGGCGCGCCACACCTGACGCAGGGCTCGAGGGCGCGACCGCGGTCCCGACCGGCCGTGTCTCCGGGAGGTAGAGGAACGTCATCGCGAAGGCGACCGCGGAACAGGCGGCGGCCCCCCACCCGGGTGCGGCGAGGCTGATCGGCGCAAGCAGGCCGGCGAGGGCCGGGCCGGCGATGAAGCCAAGCCCGAAGGCGGCGCCGATCAGGCCCATGCCGCGCGCCCGGTCCTCGGGCTTCGTGGTGTCGGCGATCACGGCTTGTGCCGTGGCGATGTTGCCGCCGGCGATGCCAGCCAACAGGCGCGAGGCGAACAGCCAGAGGAGCGAGTCGGCGAGCGCGAACATCACGAACCCGACCACCGACCCTGTGAGCGAGATGAGCAGCACCGGGCGGCGCCCGACGCGGTCGGAGAGACGTCCCAGGATGGGCGAGAAAACGAACTGCATCGCCGAGTACGTGGCCATGAGCAGTCCGAACACCCAGGGCGCCGGGCGGTAGTGCTCGGCGTAGAGCGGCAGCAGGGGGATCACGATCCCGAAACCCACCAGATCGGTGAAGACGATCAGGAAGAGGGTCGTGAGTGCGCGTCGGGGGGATCGCATGCCACCTCCTCGGGCGCCAACGAGTGTACCGTCGCGGCGAATTCCTCCCTTCTCAAGCAAGGCCGTGGCGAACAGGGGGATGGGGGTGAGATCCGCCCCGTGGGCGGAAGGAGCCATCTCGCCGGAGCGTGCGGGTCCCGAGCGGGCGTCCAGCGGTGGGGTATCGCTGGCGTGGCTTCATACGAACACCGAGGGGCCCCGCCGCGGGACGTCCCTGCTCGGTCGCACGCGCAGGCGGGTCGGAGGGCCGGGCTCGATGCCCAGCCCGAGCGACCGCTCCGAGCCCGCGGGGCAAAACAAAGAGCCTCATGCGGTGAAGCGGGAAGCCGCGGACAGCAGAGGGTGTGGGGCGAAGCCCAGGAAGAAGCGGCGAGTGCGCTTCTTGTACACTCCCTGCGTGCGGATTGTCTTTTTCGGGACGCCGGAGTTTGCCGTGCCCTCACTGGAGGCGGTGGTCGCCGCGGGGCACGGGGTGCAGCTGGTCGTCACCAGGCCCGACAGGCCGGCCGGGAGGCACATGCGCATCGCGGCCCCGGCGGTGGTGCCGGCGGCGCGCCGCCTCGGCCTTCCGTTGGCGCAGCCCGACAAGCTCGGCGGCGAGGAGTTCTCCAACCGCCTGCGCGCCCTCGCCCCTGACGCCGCGGTGGTGGTCGCCTACGGCCGCCTGATCTCGCCCCGGGTGTTGAGCCTCCCACGATTCGGGTTTGTCAACGTCCACCCCTCGCTGCTGCCCCGTCATCGCGGACCGTCGCCGATCGAGTGGGCGATCCTGTCCGGGGACGCGGAAACCGGCGTGACCACGATGCTCCTCGACGAGGGGATGGACACGGGCCCGATCCTGCTCCAGCGCTCCTCGCCGGTCGGACCGCGAGAGCGCGCCCCGGAGCTGGAGTCGCGCCTGGCCCGCCTGGGCGCCGAGCTCCTGGTCGAAACCCTCGTCGGACTGGCCCGCGGAAGCATCGCCCCGAAGCCCCAGGACGACGCCCTGGCCACCACGACCGGCAAGCTGGAGCGAAGGATGGGGCGTATCGACTGGAAATCGACCGCCGAGGAGCTGGCGCGCCGCTGCCGGGCGTTCGACCCCTGGCCGGGACTGTTCACCAACTTCCGCGGTCTGCGGCTCAAGGTGCACGGGCTGGAGACGTCCGAGGCAAGGCCGGGGAACGAGGAACCGGGCACGGTGCTGGCGGCGTCGATGGCCGGGATCGCCGTGCGGTGCGGGGATGGGTCGGTGGCGCTCGTGACCGAGGTCCAGCGCGAAGGCAAGCGTCGCATCCCGGCGGACGCCTTCATCATCGGGGAACGCGTTGCCCCCGGAGAAAAACTCCGCTGACCCTCGCCGCCACGCGGTGATCGCGCTCGCGAGGGTGGACGGGCGGGGCGCCCACGCGGCCCGCCTGCTGGCGCACGCGACGCCTGCGGAGCGCGAGCTGGTTCTCGGGGTTCTGCGCTGGCAGCTCACCCTCGACCACCTTTTGGCGCGCCACCTCCACCAACCGCTCTCGGTACTCGACGAGAGGATACGGGCTGCCCTGCGCGTCGGGCTCTACGAGGCCCGGCGTATGCGCACGCCGGCGCCGGTGGCGGTCATGGAGGCGGTTCGTGTCGCCAAGGCTCTGGCGCCCCGGGCGGCCGGTCTCGTCAACGCGGTGCTCCGGCGGACCATCGAGGAGCCGTGGCCCGATCCACATGACCCCGACGTGCCTCTGCCGCTGCGCCTGTCGCACCCCGAGTGGCTGGTTCAGCGCTGGGTCGCGCTGCTCGGCGGGAGCGAGGCGGCGGCTGCGCTCGCGGCCGACCAGGAGCCCGCGCCGCTGTGCCTCCTCGCGGCGGTAACCGTTCGCGAGCAACTCGCCGCGGCAGGCTGCGAAGTGGATTCCCACCCGCTCGTGCCGGGTGTGCTCGTTGTCACGAATGGTGCGGAGGTGGCGGTCGCTGCGCTACGGGCCGGGAAGGCTTACGCGATCGACCCGGCGGCGGTGGCGGTGGCGCGACTGCTGCCGGAGGCGGCCGGGCTCACCGCGGATCTGACGGCCGCCCCGGGGGGCAAGAGCCTGGTGCTGGCGAGCGAGCGTCCGGGTATCAGGCTGTTTGCTGCCGATCGCAGCCTCCGCCGCACCCTCCTCATGCGGGGCACCCTGGCGCTCGTGGAAAGGGGGCGGGGCGTCGTCGTCTCCGACGCCCTCGCCGCACCGCTGAGACCGGGCAGCTGCCAGGCGGTGCTTCTGGACGCCCCGTGCTCGGGCACCGGTACGCTCCGCCGCCACCCGGAGATCCGCTGGCGCCTGCAGCCTGCGGATCTGGCCGGGCTCGCAGTCGGTCAGACACGCCTCGCGGAGGCCGCGTCGGCGCTGCTGGCGCCCGGCGGGGTGCTGCTCTACGCCACCTGCTCGCTGGAGCCCGAGGAGAACGCCGCGGTCGTTGCGGGGCTTGACCTGGAGGTACTTCCGGTTGCTCCGGCGCTGCTGTTCCGCGCGCTCCCGAGCGGGGGCGCGGTGATCCCGCCGGGAGTAGCGGGGGACGGCTTCACTGTCCACCTGCTGCGTCGGCGGGCGTGAGCGGCGCCCGCGCCGGTTTGGCGTACACTACTCGCGCTGCGGCGAGTGGCCGCGCGCGGGGCAGGGGCACATGTCCCGGCCGCGCGGGGTGCCGGCTGAGGGAGGCTGGAGAATGGCGGGGAAAACGGAGCTGGTCGAGCGCATCGCTTTCGAAACCGGGCTGCCGAAGGCACACGCCGCCCGCGCCATCGAGGTGATGATCGACACGATGGCCCAGTGGTTGGGGAGCGGCGAGCGCGTGGCGATCCCGGGCCTCGGGAGCTTCTACACCTCCGAGCGTCCGGCTCGCGAGGTTCGCAACCCGCGCACTGGCCAGCTGGTTTCCGTGAGCGCGTCGCGAACCGTGCGCTTTCGCCCCGGCAAGGAGCTCAAGGGAGCGGTGAACCCCAAGGTCTAGTCGATGAAACACCGGGCACTCGTGGTGGTGGACGTGCAGAACGACTTCTGCCCGGGTGGAGCCCTGGCCGTGGCCGATGGGGACGCAGTGGTTCCGGTGATCAACCGCCTCATGCCGCGTTTCCCGCTGGTCGTTGCGACCCAGGACTGGCATCCCCCCGGCCACGCCTCCTTCGCGTCCTCGCACCCCGGCCGGAAGCCGCTCGAGGTCATCGATCTGGACGGCATCTCGCAGGTGCTTTGGCCCGACCACTGCGTGCAGGCGACCGCCGGCGCCGACTTCCACCCCGAGCTCGAACGCCAGTTCTTCCGCGCCATCATCCGCAAGGGGGTGGACCCGCGCGTGGACAGCTACTCGGCGTTCCGGGACAACCACCGCGAGCACCCCACCGGGCTCGCGAGCATGCTGCGCGAGCTCGGCGTCGAGCATGTGGTCATCGTCGGGCTCACCACCGACTACTGCGCAGCCACCTCGGCGCGCGACGCGATCGAGCTCGGCTTCTCGGCCGAGATCGTGCTCCCCGCCACCCGGCCTGTGGGAGCCCCTCCCGGTCACACCGAGCGCACCCTTGGCGAGATCCGCGCGCTCGGCGTCGTCCTGCGCGACACCCTCCCCGCGTAGGGCAAGCTTCACAGTCGACAGTCCACAGGGCATCGTTCGCCCAACGACGGCAGAAAAGCGGCGAGGAAATGAGCCTTTCCTGTCAACTATCAACTTTTGACTCGTTGTGTGGGCTGGCGAAGCTAGTCTTCGAAGGCGGACCCGCCGATGAACTCCCGTAGGATCGAGGTCTGTGGCACGTCGTCCTGGAAGACCGGCACGAACCAGGCCAGGAACTTCAGCAGGCGGTAGGCCTCCGTGTACGCCGGGTGTTCGCGCGGGACCTCCAGCAGGAAACGCTCGGCGTAGACGCGCATCACAGCCGGCTCGTAGATGAGGGCCGAGTTGAAGATCACGTCGGCCTCTTCCTGGAACGGGAAGATCCCCCGCGCCTCGCCCCGGCGCACGCTGTTCCACATCTCCAGCGTGCGGGTCGTGGGGTGGCCGCGGAACAGCCGGTCACGCACGATCCGGCGCAGCAGCCTCGAGTCGGAGGTGAAGATCCGGTTGTGGTCGTCCAGGGTGAGCTGGGTGAGCGCGGAGATGAAGACCCGGAACTTGGCCTCCTCGGGGACAGCGGCGGTGAGGCGGTGGTTGAGGGCGTGGATACCCTCCACGAGCAGTACCTGGTTGGGCGCGAGCTGCTGGCGCGCCCAACGGTCCGACTCGGTCCTTCGCCCGCGCAGGAAGTCGTACCGGGGAACCGCCACCTCGTCGCCGCCGAGCAGGGCGACGAGCTGGGCGTTAAAGAGGTCGAGGTCGAGCGCCTCGACCGCTTCGTAATCCGGTTTGCCGTCGGCTCCCAGGGGCGTGCGCTCGCGGTCCAGGAAGTAGTTGTCGAGAGAGAGCCCCACCGGCTGGACGCCGTTGACGCGCAACTGAATCGCGAGCCGACGGATGAACGTGGTCTTTCCGGAGGCGGAAGGCCCGGCGACGAGGACCAGGTGAACCCGTTGGCGTTGTTCGGTGATCGCGTCGGCAACGGCCGTGATCTTCTTCTCGTGGAAGCCCTCGGCGATGCGGATCACGTCGGAGATGTCGCGGGACAGGCACAGCCGGTTCAGCGAGCCGACGTTTGCGACGCCCAGCAACTCGTTCCACTGCCTGGTTTCTCGGTAACACGCGAACAGCTTGGGCTGGGGGTGAAGGGGAGGCAGGTGGGTCGGGTCGCCGTTGCGTGGGAAGCGCAGCAGCAGGCCGTCCTCGTACGGCACCACCGCGAAGCCGCGCACCCGGCCGGCCGAGGGAGCGACAGGACCGTGCGCGAGGTCGACGAACGTCCCGCACTCGACGACGGGCACCGTCGAGGAACGATGCGTGGCGAGCAACGCGAGCTTGCTGTGCTCGCCGGCCGCTCTGAACACCGCCTCGGCCTCCTCGAGCGTCACGGACCGCCGTAGAAGTGGCCGGTCCTCGGCGCAGATCTCGTCCATGCGGCGTGCGAGCGAGGCCACCGTCTGGGGCGTGAGCGGAGCCGGCCCATGCCAGGAGAAGAAGTAGCCCCCGCCGAGCGACTGCCCGACCACCAGGCGAGTCTCGGGGTACAACTCACGTGCGGCCGCGAGCAGGATCAGCGCGGCGCTGCGTCGTGCCACGTCCTCGCCCTCGCGCGAGGCCACCCGCACCGCCTCCAGCTCGACCTGGAACCCCCTCAGGGGGAAATCCAACATCACGAGACGGCGGTTGACCAACGCGGCGAGGATGTCCTGAGGCACGTTGCCGAACTGGTTGACGAGGAACTGCTCCACCGTGGTTCCGCTGTTCACCTGGCGGCGCTCGCCGGCGAAGCTGACCACGACGGTTCCCAGGGGCACGCACACCTCCGCATAACGATTGTAGGTCATGGGGGTCGGTCCCCGGTTGGAAGTAGAATCCGAATCTGGCCTGCGGTGCCCGGCGGGGCAGCCGCTGGCGGGGAGAGAGCGTGGCAAGAGACCCGATTTCGGAAAGGACCGTTCGCGCAATCGAGGCGATCACTCGACAGGTGGAGGAGCGCGGCGAACCGCTTTTCCACAGCGGCGAAGCGCCCCTGCCTCAGAAGCGTGAGGTGATCGCGATCGTGCGAGGGCTTCAGGAGGTCATCTACCCCGGCTACTTCGGGGACCAGTCGCTCTATCGTGAGTACCTCCACGGGCACCTGGGGGATCAGCTCTTCGTGCTCTCCAAGCGTCTTGAGGGCGAGGTGTGCCGGGCGCTGGCCGCACCCTGCCGCAAGCCCGGTGGCGCGGCAGTGCCGCAGGAGACTGTGGAGGCGCGTGAGGTCGTGACGGCGTTCTTCGAACGGCTCCCGGAGGTCATGGAGCTCATCGGCGCCGACGTCGGGGCCGCATACGAAGGCGATCCCGCGGCGACGTGTCTGGAGGAGATCATCCTCGCGTACCCCGGCGTCAAGGCGGTCTTCACATACCGCATCGCACACCTCCTGCACGGCCTCGGGGTGCCGCTGGTTCCGCGCATCATGACCGAGTTCGCCCACAACGAGACCGGAGTCGACATCCATCCCGGGGCCACGATCGGCCGAGAGTTCTTCATCGACCACGGCACCGGTGTGGTCGTCGGCGAGACGACGGTTATCGGCGATAGGGTCAAGCTCTACCAGGGCGTGACCCTGGGCGCCCTCTCCTTTCCACGAGATCAGAGGGGAACGCTGGTGCGCGGCACCAAGCGTCACCCGACCCTGGAGGAAGACGTGGTGGTCTACGCCGGGGCGACCATTCTGGGCGGGAACACCGTCGTGGGGCGAGACTCGGTGATCGGAGGCAACGTGTGGCTCACCACCTCGGTGCCGCCGGGCTCGCGTGTCACCCTTTCCCGCGACCAGCTGGGTTACGAGATCACGTCCCATTCCCCAGAGCGCTCCCGTTGACCGTGCTGGTCGGCGTCTGTTACGGTGGCGGCCCATGACGCGACGGGCACTGGCTGCCCTCTGTCTGCTCGTCTGCGCACCCCTGCTTGCGCAGGAGCCGCTGCCACCAGGTCTGCACGGCGTGGAGAAGCTCGCGGCTCTCATCCAGCGCGTCAGCCAGGTGCAGGTGAGCATGGCCTCACTCGACGCGGATTTCGTTCAGACTCGGGTGAGCCACCTCCTCGCCGCACCGAGCGTGTCGCGCGGCCACTTTCACTATCTGGCGCCCGACTCCGTGCGCTGGGATTACGATTCGCCTCGAGAGATGACGGTCCTGATCGCGGGCGGTGCGGCAATCACCTACCGCCCGGCCGAGAAGCGCGCCGAGCGCATCGAGATCGGCAGGGCGCAGCGGCGCGTGTTCCGCTTCATGTCCGCCACCGAGCCGCTGGACAAGCTCATGCAGTACTTCTCGGTTACGTTTCGCGACCCTCTCGGGAAAGGCAACTACGTCCTGGAGCTCAGGCCCGAAGTACACATGATAAAGAAACGCCTGCAGTCGTTGAAGATCGAGATCGAGAGCACGACGTACATGCCGATCAAGGTCGCCTACATCGAACACGATGGCGACAGCACCGAGTACTCGTTCTCCAACATCAAGCTCAACCCGGTGCAGCCCCCCGACCTGTTCAGCCTCACCATTCCGCCCGACGTGCAGGTGGTCGAGATCAAGATGGGGAGCAGCGAGTAGTCGGCGGCGCGGTCGGTGCCAGTGATGACATTTTGATGCCCAGGGCTGAGTCGCTGGCCCGGATTCGCTGGCATCACGTACCGCTCCTTTGCGTGCACGAGCAGAATGACATGGCTGGCACCGAGGCGGACAAACTAGGCAGGGCGCCATGATCGGCAACTTCACGGTAATGGCCCGCGACGGTTCCACAGGTGCGCGGGCAAGTGAGCTGGTCACCGCCCACGGGGTGGTGCGCTGTCCCGCGTTCATGCCGGTCGGGACCGCGGGGAGCGTGAAGGGCCTGACGCCCTGGGAGCTCGACCGGCTGGCGCCAGAGGTCGTGCTGGCCAACACCTACCACCTGCTGCTCCGCCCCGGCGTCGAGCTGATCGAACGGCTCGGCGGCCTGCACCGCTTCATGGCCTGGGATGGCCCGATTCTCACCGACTCGGGCGGGTTCCAGATCTTCTCGCTCGCCGGCAGGCGCCGCTACGACGACGGCGGCGTGGTGTTCCGGTCGCACATCGACGGGAACGAGCTGCGCCTCACCCCGGAGGGGTGCGTCGATGCGCAGCGACGGCTCGGAACCGACGTGGCGATGGCGCTCGACGTTTGCCCGGCGCTCCCGGCCAGCCGAGCCGAGCTGGAGCACGCGGTGGCCACCACTACCCGCTGGGCGGCCCGCTGCCGAGCCGCCCTGCCGGCTGGCGGCGGAACGCTGCTCTTCGGCATCGTCCAGGGAGGGCTGGAGTTCGACCTCCGGCGCCGATCCGCCGAGGATCTCGTACCTCTCGGCTTCGAAGGCCACGCCCTCGGGGGGTTCTCCGTGGGGGAGCCGCCGGAGGCGATGAGGGAGGTGGTCAACCGCGTGGCGCCGCTCCTCCCGGTCGACCGGCCCCGCTACCTCATGGGTGTCGGCACTCCCGGGGATCTTGTGGAGGCGGTGGCGGCGGGATGCGACCTGTTCGACTGCGTGATCCCGACGCGCAACGCCCGCAACGGGCTGCTGCACACCTCGCGCGGGCCGGTGGTGCTGAAGAACGCCCGCTGGAAGCTGTCCGAGGAGCCGCCCGACCCCGCCTGCGACTGCCCGACCTGTCGCCGGTGCTCGCTGGCTTACCTTCGCCACCTCTACCTTGCGCACGAGGCCGCGGTGGTGGTGCTGGCGACCGTCCACAACCTGCACTACTTCCTGTCCTTGATGAGACGGGCGCGGTGGGCTATCATGTCCGGCCGCTTTGCCGAGGTCCGCGGGGAGGTGCTCGCGGCGGGAGACGCAGGCGGCTGAAGAGGGAACGACATGGACGCGAAAAACCCGCTCATTCAGTTTCTGCCCTTCATCCTCATCTTCGGGATCTTCTACCTGCTGCTCATCATGCCGATGAGGCGCAGGCAGAAGAAGCACCAGGAGCTGCTCGGCAAGCTCACGAAGGGCGATCGTGTGATCACCAATGGGGGGATCTTCGGCACGGTTGTGGAGGTCGGGGACGACAAGCTCACGCTCCGCATCGCGGAACCAAGGGTCGACATCCAGGTGGCCCGCTCCGCCGTTGCCGGACTCGCCAAGGATGCTGGGAGCGTCGATCTCACCGCCAGCGAGCCCAAGTAGGGAGGTTGCATGCAACGCAAGCTGATGTGGCGTTGGGTGCTGATCGGTGTCGTCACGGCGGCAGCCATCTTCTTTATGTGGCCGGCGGACAAGAAGATCCACCTTGGCCTCGACCTCAGGGGCGGCATCCACCTCGTTCTGCAGGTCAACACTCAGGACGCCGTCCGCGCCGAGGTGGACGACGCCATGGAGCGGGTGCGCGGTGATCTGAGCGAGAAGGGGTTTGCACCGGCGCTGCTGCAGCGGCTCTCCGCAGGCGACGGATTCGAGCTCAGGCCTGCCCCCAACACCCCGGCCAAGACCCTGGACAAGGTCATCGACGACCGCCTCCTCGAGTTCAAGGTGGACCGCGGGGTGGGCCTCACCGCGACGCTCAGGCCGGAGGTGACGCGCGCGATCAGGGACATGGCGGTACGACAGGGGCTGGAGACGATTCGAAACCGCATCGACCAGTTCGGCGTCGCCGAGCCGCTCATCCAGCGGCAGGGCATCGAGGGCGACCGGATCGTTGTGCAGCTCCCGGGCGTGGACGATCCCGCCCGTGTCAAGGACCTGATCCGAGCCACGGCATTCCTCGAGATCAAACCGGTCGTAACGGTCGCGCCGACTCAGGAAGCGCTGCTCGCCTCCTCGGGGGGGAAGCTGCCCGAGGATTCGGAGATCGTATCGGGCGACGTTGAGGATCTGGAGGGGCGAATCACGGGCCGCGAGTACTACCTCCTCAAGAAGGCCTCCGTCGTTACTGGGCGCGACCTCCGCACGGCACGCCGCTCCCAGGACACCTACGGCCAGCCGGCCGTCAGCTTCACGCTCAACCCGGACGGAGCCACGAAGTTCAGCGCGTATACGGGTGCCCACATCGGCGACCGCATGGCCATCGTGCTCGACAACAAGGTGCGCTCAGCCCCGGTCATCAGGGGTCATATCTCCGACTCCGGAATCATCGAGGGGAACTTCACGGTGCAGGGCGCCGAGGACCTGGCCCTCGTGCTGCGCGCGGGCGCGCTTCCCGCCTCGATCACCTACCTCGAGGAGCGGACCGTGGGCCCGAGTCTGGGCCGCGACTCTGTCATCCGCGGCCTGCGCGCCGGTCTCGTCGGCCTGATCCTGGTGGTTGTGTTCATGCTCTTCTACTACAAGGGGGCGGGTATCAACGCCGACGTCGCCCTGATCCTCAACGCCGTCCTGCTGCTGGGCGCGATTGGTGTGTTCAAGGCCACGCTGACGCTGCCCGGAATCGCCGGCATCATCCTCACGATCGGCATGGCCGTCGACTCCAACGTGCTGATCTTCGAGCGCATCCGCGAGGAGCTCAGGTTAGGCAAGACGGTCCGCAACGCGGTCGACCTCGGCTTCCAGCGCGCTCTTTCCGCGATCATCGACTCCAACCTGACGACGATCATCTCCGCGTTGTTCCTCTTCCAGTTCGGGACCGGACCGATCAAGGGGTTCGCGGTGACGCTCACGATCGGTCTCACGATCTCCATGTTCACGGCGGTGTTCGTGTCGCGGTCGATCTTCGAGGTTCTGCTCTCGCGCCGCGCAAAGCTCACCACGCTTTCGATTTAGGGGGCGCCATGCGATTTTTCCACGACACCCATATCCAATTCATGAAGTACCGCTGGCATTGGATCGCCATCTCTACGGCGCTCAACCTGGTCGCCCTCGGCCTCATCTTCTTCGGGCCTGGCTTCAAGTACGGCGTCGACTTCGCAGGCGGCACCCAGCTCACCGTGAAGTTCAAGTCCGAACCGGACCTGGCTCGTATACGCACGTCGCTGGAGAACCTCAAGCTCGGCGCGGTGACGATCCAGCGCTTCGACGAGCCCGAGAGGCACGAGCTCCTCATCCGGCTGCAGAATCCCGGCCAGGAGGGCGACTTCTCGGCGCGGATGATGACGGCGCTCGACCGGGAGTTCAACGCTCAAACGGCGTCGATGCGTCTCAATTTGCAGGGCGTTGACGCGGTGCGCGACGGGCTCGCCCAGGCCGACCCCGACAGCGTGGGTGGAACGTTCGACAACCGGCGCGCCCACTACGAGCCGATGGCGTCCGCGATCCTCAACTTCCGAAAGGAGAAGGGAATCCTGAACGGCCCTGCAGACCTCGACGGGGTCAAGGAGCTGTCGTCAAACGCCAAACGCTACCTCGCGGACAATGCGCGCTTCGGCAATTTCTCGATCCTGGCCGCGGACAACGTCGGTCCCGCGGTCGGCAAGGACCTGCGCAAGAAGGCATCGTACGCCGTCGGCTTCTCGCTCCTCGGCATGCTGGTCTACATCTGGCTCCGCTTCCAGTTCCAGTACGGCGTGGGCGCCATTGTGGCGCTGTTTCACGACACGCTCATCGCCCTCGGCGTGCTCTCGCTCACGGGGCGCGAGATCGACATCCCCACGATCGCTGCTCTGCTCACCCTCGTCGGGTACTCGGTCAACGACACCGTGATTATCTTCGACCGCATCCGGGAGCGTGTGAAGCTCGACCGCGGGAAGCCGCTGGTCGAGGTGATGAACTCGGCGATCAACCAGACGCTCTCGCGAACCGTGATCACCTCGGGCCTCACCGAGCTGGTCGTGATCGCGCTCTTCCTGTTCGGCGGCGGCGTGATCAACACGTTCGCCTTCGTGTTGATGTTCGGAATCGTCGTCGGAACGTACTCCTCGGTTTTCATTGCCTCGCCGATCGCCCTTGGCGTGTCGAACTTCTTGGAGAAGCGCAAGCACGCCCATCGGCGCCGTTGAGGCGGGGAACCGGAAGGCGGCAACGGGTAAAGGGTAAAGGGAAGGCTCGGGTCGAGGCAAGCACTCGGAACTCGTTCCTGCACCGTCTCTTGGCTCATTTCCGTCTCTCGTGACTTTCCTTTTCCCTTTCCCGTTTTCCCTTTCATTTTCTGGGGTCGCTGCGCTTCCCCCTGCCCTTACAATGGTTTGGTGACGGAGACGCTGCCTCGGTTCGAGGACATCCTCGAGATCGTCTCGGGCTACAACCCGGAGTGCGACGAGGATTTGCTGCGGCGTGCTTACGTCTACTCGGCGATGGCTCACCGCGGCCAGGTACGGGTGTCAGGGGAGCCGTACCTCGTCCACCCGCTCGAGGTGGCCCGCACACTCGCCGAGATGCACCTCGACGACGTGGCGATCGCCACGGGGCTGCTGCACGACCTGCTCGAGGACACCTGGGTCAGCGAGGAGGAGCTCGAGGAGCAGTTCGGCGAGCACATCACCGGTCTCGTCAAGGCGCTCACCAAGATCACGACGATGGAACAGTCGTACGCGGCCCGCGCGGCGGCTCAGGCGGAGAACGTCCGCCGCATGCTCCTCGCCTCGATCGACGACGTGCGCGTGATCCTCGTCAAGCTCGCCGACCGTCTCCACAACATGCGTACCCTGGGGTACTTGCACGAGGAGGCGCGCCGCCGCATTGCTGCAGAGACCATGGAGATCTACGCGCCGATCGCCCACCGCCTCGGCATGGGGCGCATGAAGGCCGAGCTCGAGGACCTGGCCCTCTCTTACCAGCACCCCGAGGAGTTCCGCCGGCTCACCGACCAGCTGCGCCAGCGCGAGACGGTGGCGGCGGCGTTGATCGCCGAGATCCGCTCGATGATCACGACGCTGCTCGAGGAGAATTCGATCGGGGCGGAGGTGCGCGGGAGGATCAAGCACCTTCACTCCATCTGGACCAAGCTTCGCCGGCAGGGGATCGGCCTGGAGCGCGTCTACGACTTCCTGGCCTTCCGACTGATCGTGGACACGGTGCCCCACTGCTACGCCGCCCTCGGTCTCATCCACCAGCTCTGGCGCCCGGTTCCCGGCCGAATCAAGGACTACATCGCGATGCCCAAGCCGAACGCGTACCAGTCGCTGCACACGTCGGTGATCGGCCCGGAGGGCCAGCCGTTCGAGGTGCAGATCCGGACGCGAGACATGGACGAGATCGCCGAACGCGGGATCGCGGCGCACTGGCTCTACAAGGAGGGCAAGGAGCCCAGCCAGGATGCCGAACGCGTGTCTTGGCTGCGCGGCCTGGTGGAGGGGCACCAGGAGAACCCGAGGGACTTCCTCAACTCGCTCAAGCTGAACCTCTACCCCGAGGAGGTGTACACGTTCACGCCGAAGGGCGAGGTGTTCGCGTTCGCGCGTGGAGCGACCCCGATCGACTTTGCGTACCGGGTCCACACCGAGGTCGGCCACCACTGCGTCGGAGCCCGCATCAACGGCAAGCTGGTGCCGCTCCGCACGGCGCTGGGCAACGGCGACATCGTCGAGATCTTGACCTCGCCCAACCAGGTCCCGAGCCGCGACTGGCTCGAGATCGCGGCCACGGCCCGCGCCCAGAACAAGATCCGCGCCTGGCTCAACCGGGGCGAGAAGGAACAGGCGGTCGAGGCGGGCAAGAAGCTGCTCGAGCGCGAGTGTCGCAAGATCGGCGTCTCGCTGAAGCAGCTGCGGGAGGACGAGCGCCTCCCGCAGATCGCGGCAGAGCACGGCTACGGCAAGGAGGAGGACCTTCTCGCGGCCATCGGGTTCGGGCGCATCTCCCTGCGTGACCTGCTGGCGCCGCTGGTGCGCACGCGCCCGGTGACGCCGGTGCCCTCACCCAGGGGCCGCGCGGCGGCCGTACCGGAGGGGTCGGTCATCATGGTGAAGGGCCAGAGCGACCTCCTCACGTACCGGGCGCAGTGCTGCAACCCCCTCCCGGGCGACGAAATTGTGGGCTACATCACACGCGGGAAGGGTGTGGCGGTCCACGCGGCGAACTGCCCCAACGTGAGAAAGCTGCTCTTCACGGCGGAGCGCGAGGTCGAAGTGGAGTGGGGCGGGGTCACCGGTGCCTTCTCCGTGCCGCTGCACGTGGCCTTCGAGGACACGCCGGGGATGCTGGCGGCGATCTCGCAGGCCGCCAACGGGGAGAACGCCAACATCCGCTCGTGCCACCTCTCGACAAACGAAGGTCAGTTGGGCACTGCGGACCTCGTGGTGGACGTGGACGGCCGCGGACATTTGGAGAAACTGCTCGTCGTGCTGCGCCGCCTTGCCGGCGTCACCTCGGTCGAGCCGAGCGTCACGACGCAAGCGCGCCAGCTGCGGGTGCTGTGACCCGATGTGGCGAAGTCCCTTATTGGTTGGTTGTGGGGTGCGGAAGGACTGGTTGCCAGGGCCTAACGGCTGGCCTTCAGGACTTTCCCCGAGCGCATGCAGCGCGTGCACACCTTGATCCGCTTCGTCTGTCCAGCGACGACCGCGTGCACGACGTGCAGGTTGGGCTTCCACTTCCGTTTCGACACGTTGTGAGCGTGGCTGATCCGGTTTCCATTCAGGCTTCTCTTGCCGCAGATCGCGCAAACTTGAGCCATCGAACCTCCCTCCCTCGCCTGAGGGCGGGATATTCTACCACCCGATACCGGGATTGCAAAGGTCGGAGGCACCTAGAGTATTCTTGACAAAAGGGTTTGTCCTGTATACATTAGTCACAAAAGGATGAGGGGAACAAATCCTCCCTAGCGCGGACGACTCAGAAACGAACAGAGGGGGCGACGAACCGTGCTTCTACGAAAGAAAAAAGGGATCGTGGGGCTGGACATAGGCTCCTCTGCAGTCAAATTGGTGGAGTTGAAGGGCGGCAAGGGCGGCAGGTTCACCCTTTTGCACGCCGGGCACGCCCCCCTGTCCCCCGAAGCGATTGTTGAAGGCACGGTGATGGACTCGTCGCTGGTCGTCGAAGTCGCCCAGCGACTTATCCAGGAGCAGAGCGTGAAGAACCCCGGTTTCGGGGTTTCTCTTTCAGGGATCTCGGTGGCGATCCGCAAGATCCAGGTCCCGGCGATGTCCGACGCGGAGCTCGCCGAGTCCATCCACTGGGAGGCCGAGCAGTACCTCCCCTTTGACGTCAACGAGGTGAAGCTGGACTACGTGGTCCTGGGCGGCGACACGGACACCGTTGACGTGCTCCTGGTCGCGGCGAAGAAGGACCGGATCGCAGACTACACCGGGATCATCTCGCAGCTTGGCAAGGTCCCGGCGCTCGTCGACGTGGACGTTTTCGCCCTCCAGAACGCCTACGAGTACAACTACGGGCTGCCCCAGGACAAGGTGCTCGCCCTCGTCAACATCGGGGCGCACATCATGAACGTGAACATCCTTGCGCGCGGGCAGTCGGTGTTCTGGCGCGACATCGTCTTCGGGGGCAACGCGTACACCGAGGCGATCCAGCGCGAGCTGAACCTGACGCGCGAGCAGGCGGAGGCGGTCAAGACCGGAGAGCAGCTCGGGGACCACACCCCGCAGACGATCCTCGGCGTCCTCAACGGCGTCAGCGAGGACCTCGCCGCCGAGCTGCAGAAGACCTTCGAGTTCTTCTACACGACCTCCAGCCACGACCACGTGGAGGAGATCGCGGTCGCGGGCGGCGCGTGCCAGGTCCTCAACCTTGACGGGGTGCTGCGGGAGCGTCTGGGAGCCCGTGTGGAAGTGATGAACCCCTTCCGCGAGATTTCGTACTCCGAGAGCCAGTTCCCGCCTGAATGGCTCAACCGCCATGCACCGGCCATGGCCGTGGCGGTCGGCATGGCTCTGCGGACGTCCGGAGACTGATGCCCATGATAAAGATCAACCTCATGGTCGAAGCACGCGCGGAGCGAGCCGCGCGTGCGCCGTTGATCTCTTTTGGCGCCGCTAAAGTCAACAACTACATCCTCCTTGGGCTGATCGTCCTGGGCCTTGCCTTCGTGGGTCTGAGGTACTGGAAGCTCTCGTCCACGCTGGCCTCGATCAAGGCCGAGATCGTCGTGAACCAGCGCGAGTACGACCGGCTCAAGCCGATCATCGCCGAGGTCGAAGCCTTCAAGAAGAAGAACGCGGAGCTCAAGCACAAGATCGAGGTGATCGAGCAGCTCAAGCAAAACCAGTACGGGCCGGTGCGCGTCATGGACGAGGTGAGCAAGGCGTTACCGGACCTCCTGTGGCTCACCAACATGGGCCTCACGGGCAACGTGCTTTCGCTGCAGGGGCAGGCGCTGAACGAGAACGCCGTGGCCAACTTCATTTCGAACCTGGCGGCCAGCCCGTTCTTTGCCGAGCCGAGCTTGAAGATCATGTCGCAGGACGATCGGGGCGTCTTCACGTTCGACCTGTCCTGCACATTCACGCAGACCCCGCGGGAGGCGGCGCCCGCCGTCTCCGGCCAGCGGAGTTAGGGGGGCTTTGCGACATGGCAGGCCTCGATCTCGAAAACCGGCCGTGGTACTTCGCGCTGATCCTTGGGGTGGTGATCGCGGGTGTGCTCATCTGGGCCTTCGAGAACTACCTCTTCAGCGACATACAGAAGGACATCAAGGCGCGCACCAACGACCTGCAGGTGCTGCAGGGCAAGGTCCGCGAGGGCAAGGCTGCCGAGGCCCGGCTGCCGCAGTTCCGCGAAGAGGCGGAGCGGCTCGAGACCGAGTTGAACCGCCTGTTGCGCATCCTTCCCACCGCGAAGCAGACCGACGAGCTGATCAAGAAAATCAAGTCGCTGACCGAGAGGGGCAACTTCCGGCTCGTGACGTTCCAGCCTCAGGGGTTCGTCAAGAAGGACTTCTACTCCGAGTGGCCGATCAACGTTCAGCTCGAGGCGAGCTACCACGAGCTGGCGCTGTTCTTCGACCGTCTCTCGAGGTTCTCGCGGATCATCAACGTGGAGACCCTGGCGGCCGGTGCCCTCAGCAAGAGGGGCTCCCCATACACGATCAGCGCGGGCTTCACGATGAAGACGTTCATCTATGGGGACTTCAAGCAGGAAGGAGCACCGCGATGAGCAGGGGAGCGTTGGCGTTCGTTCTTCTGCTGGTGGCTCTGCCCGCTTTCGCGCAGGCGCCGCCGGGCCCGGCCCCGACGCCGGCCGAGAGCCCGATCGACACCTCCACCGTCGAGCGTATCTTGCGCGGCGACGAGGCGGTGGAGGCCGGCCAGGGCTTCACCTACGACCCGGCCGGGAGGCGTGACCCGTTCCGCTCGCTTCTCGCACGGCAGGCCAAGGAGGAGCTGGGCGGGCGTCCCCCGGGGTTGCGCGGGATGGGCATCGAAGAGATCAGGCTGCAGGGCATCTTGAGAATTCCCGAGGGTTATGTGGCGATGGTCCAGGGGACCGACAACATGAGCTACCTGATTAGGCCGGGAACGGTCCTCTACGACGGGACCGTCGAGCTCATCGAGCAAGGCAAGGTCGTGTTCCGGATGCAGGTGGCCGATCCGAAGAGCCTCAAGCCCTATCGCGAAGTGGTGCGTACGCTTCAGTGATCCTTTGGGGGTTGCGATGATGGCGACAGGTACTCGCTCGTTGATAGCGGTGGCGGCCGTGGGGGCGCTTGCTGCTCTCCTGGTTCCCGTGGTGGCCACGGGACAGGCGGCAGTCTCGATTCTTGGGATGGCGTGGACTCCCACGCCCGCGCCTGCGCTGGTGATCAGCGCCTCAGGGCCGTTGGCTTTCACCAAGACGCAGCCAGAGCCGGGTGTCGTGCTGTTGGAGTTCCCCGAGGCGATCCTGGCGAACCCGCTGCCCGCGGTCGATCAGCCCGCGGCGGGTCTGCGGGGCGCGACACTCTCGACCGTGGACGAGGGGGGCCGGCAGTGGGCCCGCCTGCGGGTCGAGGCCGATCCTGACGCCAGCATCACCGTCAACGGCTTGCCGTCCGGCGTTGAGGTGCGTGTCGAGAAGCCTCGCCAGGCGGAACGGGCGCCCATGCCCGCGGAGTTGGACGATGTGCTCGCGGTGGCGGACAGCACCGGCGTCTCGGTGCAGTTGAACGGCCGCGGCCCCCTCGAGGCCAGGGCTTTCACTCTCGAGAACCCGCCCCGCGTCGTCGTGGACCTCAAGGGTGTCGTCAATCGGGTGAGCCGGCGCGTGCACCCCGTGGGGACCGCGGGCGTCAAGCAGGTGAGGGTTGCCCAGTTCGCGACCTCCCCCGAGCCGGTGGTGAGGGTGGTCGTGGACCTCGACCAGCAGCTGCCGTACCGCGTAGACCCGACGTCGCAGGGCGCGCTGCTGCGGGTGGGCGGTGAGCCCACCGCCGCGCCGGAGGCGGTCGCCTCCGAGCCGGCGTCGCAGCCTGTCGAGGTGGCCCAGGCGGCCCCGCCGCCGGTCCCGCCGGTGCAGGAGAACCCGCCGGCCGCGACCGAGGCCCCGGCGCAAGTCGCGGAGAAGGTGGTCGAACCCGCGCCGACGCCGGTCAAGATTGTGGACGAGCCGGGGCCCCAACAGCAGCCCGCCGCGGGCGCGCTGACGGCGCCCCCGATCGAGCAGCCGAAGCAGGCGGCGCCCGCCGAATCCCCGTGGACTACCTCGCAGGCGGCGATGGCCGAGCAAGCCGGGCAGGCGGTCAACGTGATCACGGGCACGAAGGAGGTCGAGAGCCAGGTGGCGCACTTCACCGGCGAGCCGATCTCCCTCGAGCTGAAGGACGCGGACATCAAGGACGTTCTGCGCACCTTCGCGAAGATCACCGGGCTGAACGTGGTCGTGGACCCGGACGTCTCGGGGTCGGTCACGGTCAACCTGGAGAACGTCCCCTGGGACCAGTGCCTCGACATCATCCTGCGCATCAACCGCCTGGGCTACTCGGTGGAGAACAACGTGCTGCGCGTGGCGAGGATGGAGAGGCTGACGCAGGAGAAGAGCCAGGCAGCGGCGTTCCGGAAGGAGTCCGAGAACGCGGCGCCGCTTCGCACGATCACCAAGACGCTTTCCTACGCCAAGGCGGCCCAGGTCAAGGTGCTCCTGACCTCCCAGGGTTTCATCCTCTCCGACCGCGGCTCGGTGGTCGTGGACGAGCGCAGCAACATGCTCATCATCCGCGACGCCAGCGACCGCCTCGAGGGCATCGTCAACCTGATCGACACCGTTGACCAGCCCAACAAGCAGGTGGTCATCGAGGCGCGGATCGTCGAGTCCACGCGCCGGTTTGCCCGCGCGCTGGGCACCGTTTGGGGCTTCACCGGCGCGGCCGATGCCGAGCATGGGACGTCCACCGGCTGGAAGTTCCCGAACTGGGCGACGGTCAACGGTACGTCGAACTTCGGCGGTGCGGGCTCGGCGGCGACCAACATCTCCGGCATCGGCGTCCTGAGCTTTGCCTTCGGCGACATCCTCGACTCCTTCAACCTGGACTTCACGATCAACGCGGCGGAGAACGACGGCCTCGCCAAGATCGTCTCCTCGCCCAAGGTCACCGCCCAGAACAACGAGAAGGCGCACATCCAGAGCGGCATCCTGCTGCCGATCCAGACGGTGGCGAACCAGACCGTGACCGTCCAGTACGTGGACGCCACGCTCTCTCTGGACGTGACGCCGCAGATCACGGCCGAGGGCACGGTGCTTCTCGACATCGACATCAAGAAGCGCGAGCCGGTCTCGGGCGTGAACATCGCCGGCGGGCAGAACGCCCCGATCACGACCCGCGACGCCAGGACACGCGTGATGGTGCGGGATGGCGGCACGACGGTCATCGGCGGCATCTATCAGTTCACCGACAACGATCAAAAGAACGGCGTCCCGTTTCTGCGGAACATACCGATCGTCGGTTGGCTCTTCGGCAACAGTCAGGTTGAGAACCGGCATGATGAGTTGCTCATCTTCATCACGCCGCGCATCGTCAAGTACTAGGGAGAAGCCATGAGAACTCATCGGCTCGCAGTTTTCGCGTTGGTCGCCCTGGGGGCGCTCGCGCTTGCCGGTTGCTACGGCAGCAACGACTCCGCCGACACAGAGGCGCCGGTGTTCCTCTCATCGACCGTCGAGCCGGGGCCCGCGGATGTGAGCATGGCGGGCCTTGTTGACGTGACGATCGAACAGCTCACGATCGAATCCCACCCGAAGAGCCCGTCGGTTGTGCTTTCGGCGCAGGACGACGTGGTCCTCACCGAGTGGGTGATCACGCCCATTCGCACCGATGGCGGCACGGTGGCGTCGCCGGTATGGCACAACTTCTACACCGCGTACGTGCCCGCCGGCGGCACCGCGGGCCTCAAAAACTATCGGATCTACCCATTCGAGTACTTCAGCCAGGCGCCGCTCTACCAGCTCTTCCCCGCAAACGGCGGCTTCGACAAGGAAACCAACAAGCCGAACATCCGCCAGCGAATGCACATAGAGGTCTTCGGCAAGACCGTCGCCGGCAAGAAGGTCAGCCTCGTGTTAGATGTGAACCTCAACTTCTTCTACTGAGGGGGAAGAGGAGATGCGGGAGACGACCATGATGCGAAACTCTAAACTCATCGCAATGGCGCTCGGAGCGGCCGTGCTGCTCGTGGGCTGCAACTCCAAGAGCCCGACGGCGCCGAAGCCGACGCCGATCCCGGCCTTCAACATCTCCCTCACCCCGGAAGCGAGCAGCGCCAGGGCCGGCGAGTCCGTGCTCGTGGCGGCGCAGGTCACGGCCGGGAGCGCGAACGCCCCCGACAACACCGCGGTGACGTTCCTCATAAGCAACGGCGTGTTCATCGCGGGCGTGGACGGCAGCGGCGGCGTTGTTACTGCGACGGAGGTCGTGCGCACGACGACGGGCGGCGGCACCAGCGTCACGGTCACGTCCAACGGGGGCACGGCCCTGATCGAGGGGCGCGTGCCTGGCGACACCGATCAGACCCAGATCACGTTCACCGGCGTCGCGCCGACCCCGACCCCGACGGCCCCGCCGGACTACACGCCGAACATTTACGCGCTCACGCCCAACGCCGGCCCATTCGAGGGTGGAACCCGCGTCACGATCTCCGGCACGGGCTTCCTGGCGCCGGTCCAGGTGCTGTTCGACGACGGCCAGGGCCAGGCCCCGGTCCAGGCGCAGGTAGTTTCCACCACCTACACCGAGGTGGTCTGCATCTCGCCCAGCATCCCCCCGACCGCGCCGCCGCCCACTACTGCGGTCACCGCGCAGGTCACGGTGACCAACATCACGAACGGCAAGGTCTCCAATGCCGTCGGCTTCCGCTACGGCGTGACGATGTTGATCTCCAGCTTCACGCCGATGGAGGGGCCTGCGGACACGCCCACCACTGTCACGATCTTCGGCCAGGGGTTCGTCGCACCGGTGACTGTTGTGGCTGCGGCCGGCGGGTTGTACCAGTGGGACGTCCTGTCGGTGGCCGGCACCGAGATCGTCGCCAGGAGCAAGCCGATCCCGGAGAGTGCGAGGACCTGCGGCGACGTGGCCGCGACCCTCACCGTCACAAACGTGAACTCCAACACTAGTGCGACAGCCACCAACCCGTTCACCTACCGGGCGATCCATCCGCTCATCAGTTCGGTGCAGCTCGCCGGCGGCGGGAACACAGTTTTGCAGTACGTCCCGGTCGCGGTTCCGCCGAGCGTCGCGGTGTGCGCGACGCCTTGGAACAACTACTCGGTCACAATCCATGGCTCTGGCTTCCAGCAGGGCATGACGGCGAGCTTCGGTGGCGGCGCGCCCGTGGTGGCCACGTTTGTCAACGCAAACACCCTTACGCTTGGGGGGCTGCCCGATCTCACCTCCGTCAGCCTCAACCAGATCAGCTGCACCACGGGCGCGGGCGCATGTGGTGGCCGCTACGTTCCGACATCCGTGAGCGTCACGGTGGCCAACCCCAACAACGGGTGTTCGGACACCCTGGGCGGCGCGATCGTTATCAACCCGTGCGACACCACCTGCCTCATCACGGGCCTGACCTCGATGAGCCTGGGTGCCGTCGTCGGGACACCGCAGGTGGGGTCGTCGTTCTCGATCCCCCTCACCTTCACGCCGACCCCTCTGACCGCCGCGGCTACGGTGGCCCTGACGTACGTGGGCTTCACGGCGACCCCCGCAACGGTCACTATTCCTCCTTCTGCCAGCCCGTACCCGATCATCGTCACCCCGACGTCGGCCGGCTCAGGCAACATCATTGCGTCGGTGGGCGGCGGGTCATGCACGGTGACGGCTGCGTCGGGCGTCATCACGGTCATCGCAGCGGCGCCGACGGTGCTCAGCGTAGCCCCGCCTACCGGCCCGCAGGCCGGCGGCACCTCGGTGACGGTCACCGGCACGAACTTCGCCACCAGTGGCACAGTGACGGTCGAATTCGGCGCCGGGAACTTTGCCACAGGCGTGACCGTAGTCAACAGCACAACGATCACGTGCACGACGCCGGCAGGCGCTGCGGGTGCTGTGAACGTGGTGGTCACGAATCCGGACACGCAGTTCGGTACTCTCGTTAACGGTTTCACATACACCTAGGATCTTCTTGAGAATCCTGTCGGGGGCCGCGTGCAAACGCGGCCCCCTTTTCTTGCTGGGAAACGGTAAAATGTGCCGATGAGCGAGAGCGCGCGCAGGATCGCCGAGCTCCAGCGGGAGCTCGCAGGGAACCCCGCCTCGAGGCAGTTCTACCAGCTCGGGGAGCTGCTGCGGCGGGAGGGGAAGGCCCCTGAGGCCGCGGAGGCGCTGCGCTCGGGCCTGGCGCACCACCCCCGCTACGTGGCCGCCTGGGTGGCGCTGGGGCGGGCCTGCCTGGACTCGGGGCAGCCCTCGGAGGCGGTTCACACCCTCGAGCAGGCGATCGCCCTCGACCCCCAGAACCCGGTGGCGTGGCGCCTGCTGGGCGAGGGCCACCTGGCACTGGGCGAGCGCCCGGAGGCGCTGGAGGCCATGAAGCACTGCCTGCAGCTCGTGCCCGGCGACGAGGTGCTCCAGTCCGCGGTAGACGCCATCGCCGCCGAGATGGCCGCCCCGACGCCCCCGGCGGAGCCGCACGAGGCCGACACCCCGGCCGCCGCGCTGATCGAGGCAGACGAGGTGTTCGGTGAAGCCGAGGAGGTCGAGACGGCCGCTCCGGCCCCGGAGCCGCCGCCCGCGGCCGCGCCGGACGAGCTTGTCTGGGAGCCCGAGGCTGCGCCTCGGACACCCGAGCCCGCCGTCCTCTCGGAAGGTCACGCACCCGCCCCCGTGCCGGAGGGGCCTCCCCCGGTTGGGCAGGAGGAGGCCGAGGACCTTTTCGGAGGGCCATCGCACGCGGTCGAGGCGCCACCCGAGCCCGCGCGAATGCCCGCGCCGGCCCCAGAGCCGCCCGCGGCGACCGCCGTGAAGGAGGCGCCCGTGCCGCAGCCCACCGGGGAGGCGGAGCTGTTCACCGCGCCCGAGACCGAGGAGGGGCCGGCGCTGCTGAAGAAGGTGCTGCAGGCTTCCGCATCGGACGCCGCGGCCGGAGAGGTGCCCGCGCAACCGCCGGCCTCGCTGACGCTCGCGCGCCTGTACGTGCAGCAGCAGGCGCTGAGCGACTCCGTGCGCATCCTCGAGCGCCTGCTCGAGCGCGAGCCCGCCAACACCGAGGCCCGCGACCTGCTTGCGCTGGTGCGCGACATGATGGAGCCGCTGCCCGCGGCGCCGCCGAGACTCTCGCCGCGGGAGCGCAAGATCGCGGCTTTGCAGCGGTGGCTGGCATCCCTTACACTTGGCCGGGAAAGAGCGACGAGATGAGCTTTGCCGAGGTCCTCACCGAGGTGAGGGAATGCGCAGGAGTCTCCGTCACGGCCATCTCCGACCGGGACGGCATCCCGGTCGAGTGCTGGGGCGGCGAGGGCGGGGAATCCGAGGAGCTGCTCGCCGAGTACTCGACGTTCCTGCGTGAGGTCACGACCGCGAATCGGGAGCTGCAGCTCGGGGAGCTCGAGCAGATCGTCGTTGCGGCCGAGCGTAAGATCGTGCTGATTACGAACATCACCGGAACGTACTTCTTGATGACTGTTGTGGGCCGCGACGGGAACCCTGGGAAGGCCCGCTTCGCCAGCCGTGTTGCGGCTTCCCGGTTGCGCCAAGATTTCGTCTGAGAGGAGCGGAATGTTCACTTTTGACGAGCTGGTCGAGTTGATTCACATCGTCGCCGAGGCGCGCATCGGGGGGATCGAGGTCGAGAAGGACGGGATGCGCGTGCGGATCGACGGCGTGCCGGCGGCGCCCGAGTACGAGCGCCGCGGCGCCCCACTGCTGCCCCCGCAGCTCGCGGTCGCGGGACAGCTTGCATCCAACCCGATCGCGCTGCCCGGCGGGGCGTCCGCACCCGCGGCGGCACAGGCGGAAGACGAGGGGCTCTCGTTCGTGAGCTCGCCGATCGTGGGCACGTTCTATCAGGCGCCCAGTCCCGAGTCCGACCCGTACGTCAAGGTCGGCGACGTCGTCTCCAAGGGCCAGGTGCTGTGCATCGTGGAGGCGATGAAGCTCATGAACGAGATCGAGGCCGACGCCTCGGGTACGGTCGTGCGACGGTACCCCGAGAACGCCCAGCCCGTCGAGTTCGGAGAGCGGCTGTTCGCCATCCGGCCCTGAAGTCATGATCTCCAAGGTCCTGATCGCCAACCGCGGGGAGATCGCCCTGCGAATCATCGCCGCGTGTCGCCAGGCGGGCCTGGCGACCGTGGCGGTGCACTCCGAGGCCGACCGGGACTCGCTCCACGTCCGCATGGCCGACGAGAAGGTGTGCATAGGGCCGGCCTACGCCGCCGCCTCGTACCTCAACGTCACGGCGGTGATCGCGGCGGCGGAGATCACGGGCGCCGACGCCATCCACCCGGGTTACGGCTTCCTGGCGGAGAACGCCCACTTCGCGGAGATCGTGCAGGAGTGCGGCCTGACCTGGATAGGGCCCCCGCCCGAGGCGATCCGCGCCATGGGGAACAAGGCCAACGCCCGCCGCACGGTGACCGAGCGCGGCGTTCCGGTGCTGCCCGGCTCGAGCGAGCCGCTCGGCTCGCGCGACGAGGCGGTGACGCTCGCCGAGCAGATCGGTTTCCCGGTGATCCTCAAGGCCTCCGCGGGAGGCGGCGGCAAGGGGATGCGCGTAGCCCGCGACGCCCGTGAACTGCGCCACGTGTTCGAGACCGCGCGCCACGAGGCCGAGAAGGCGTTTGGGGTGGGCGACGTCTACCTGGAAAAGTACCTGACGGCGCCGCGCCACATCGAGGTGCAGGTGATGGCCGACGCGGGCGGCAGGGTCGTCGCCCTGGGCGAGCGCGAGTGCTCGATCCAGCGGCGGCACCAGAAGCTGATCGAGGAGGCACCCTCCACAGTCGTCGACGCGGAGCTGCGGGAGAAGATGTGCGAAGCTGCGATCGCGGCGGCCGCCGCGGTCGGCTACGTGAGCGCCGGCACCGTCGAATTCCTCTACAACGACGGCGAGTTCTACTTCATGGAGATGAACACCCGGATCCAGGTCGAGCACCCGGTGACTGAGGCGGTGACCGGCGTGGATCTGCTGAAGGAGCAGCTGCGGGTCGCCGACGGCCATGCGCTCTCGATCCGCAAGCGCCCGAAGATGGTCGGACACGCGATCGAGTTCCGAATAAACGCCGAGGACCCGGTGACGTTCGCGCCCTCACCGGGAGAGATCACCGAGCTCGCATTCCCGCTCGGGCCGGGGGTCCGGGTGGACACCCACATCTACCGCGGGTACGTGGTCCCGCCCTACTACGACTCGCTGCTCGCCAAGCTCATCGTGCATGGGAGAGACCGGCAGGAGGCGATCGCTCGTGCGAGAGGTGCACTCGGAATGTTTCTGATCGGCGGGGTGCGCACCTCGATACCGCTCCACCTGCGGATCATTGACGACGCGGATTTCGAGGCGGGCCGACTCTCGACCCAGTTCATGGACCGTTACGGCAACCGGGAGTAGCCCTGCGGGGGGACGCCGTGGGGGGCGGATGCGGGTTTTTCTGATCGGCTTCATGGGGGCGGGCAAGACCACGACCGGGAGGGCTCTCGCTAGGCGGTCCGAGGCGCTGTTCTGGGACCTCGACGGCCGGGTGGAGGCGAGCTTGCGCATGGGCGTGGCGCGGGTCTTCGAAGCGATGGGCGAGAGCACCTTCCGCGTCGAGGAAACCCGCCAGCTCGCGGCCTGCGCGCGCTTCCCGGCGCTGGTCGTGGCCGCCGGGGGCGGCACCTTCGCCCAGTCCGACAACCGTGAGCTGATCTCCCGCCTCGGGGTCTCGGTGTTCCTGGACGTGCCGTGGGGCGAGGTGGCCAGACGCCTACCCGGGAAGCGCGGCGAGAGACCGCTCTTCGGCTCGCCCGAGCAGGCGTTCGAGCTCTACAGCAGGAGGCTCCCTTACTATCGGATGGCGGACATCACGGTCCGCCCCGAGGCGGGCGAGGACGCGGAAGCGCTCGCCGGGCGGCTGGCGCTGGCGCTCGAGAGGTTCGCGTGAGATACCTGATCATCTCCGACCTCCACGGCAACCTGGAGGCCTTCCGCGCCGTCCTCGCCCACGCCGCGAGGAAGCGGCGCGACGCCGTGCTGTTCCTGGGTGATGCCGTCGGCTACGGCGCCGCCCCGAACCAGGTCATCGAGCGCCTCCGGGCGATGGGCCATAAGGTGGTCTCGGTGCGCGGCAACCACGACCGCGTCGTGCTCGACCCCGAGGAGGGCTCGGTGTTCTTCAACGCCCACGCCCGCAGGGCAGCGTTCTGGACGGCCGAGGTGCTCACGCCGGCGAACAGGCGTTTCCTGGAGAACCTGCCGGTGGGGCCCAAGGTCATCGAGGACGGTGTCGCGATCTGTCACGGGTCGCCCGCCGACGAGGACGAGTACCTGTTTTCCGAGATGGAGGCCCAGGCTGCGTTCCGGAGCCTCCCCGCCAGTGTGACGTTCTTCGGCCACTCGCACGTGCCGTGCATGTTCGAGCTCACCACCGACGGCGGGAACGAGAGCCTGGTAGGCGTGCTCCTGAGGGGCAGCCGGGTGGTCATCGACCTCGACCCCGCCCGCCGCTACCTCATCAATCCGGGCTCGGTTGGGCAGCCCCGCGACCGCGACCCCCGTGCCTCGTATGCGGTGTACGACTCGGCGATCCGCCGCTTCACCCTGCACCGCGTCGCCTACAACGTGGAGGCGGCGCGCAAGCGGATACTCTCTGCCGGTCTGCCCGCCATCCTGGCAGACCGGCTCGTCCACGGATCCTAGTCGCTTCTTTCCACTCCGTGGAGGTTTTCTTTTTCCTTGCGGGTGCCCGGCCCGTTCTTCTTCTGTCACTGCGTGACGGCTTTTGTTTTGCCAAGCGGGTGCGCGGGCGCTCGTCGCTTGCTCGCCCCCGCTCGCTGCGCTCCGAGACTCCTCCGGTTGCGACCCGGCAGCGCGTCTCGGACCGGGGTCCCCTCGGTGTCCGCGAGAAGCCGCGTCACCGATACCCCAGTCCGGACCGCACGCCGGGTCCCCGCAGCCTCCGGAGCCATGGCCGCTGGCACCCGCTTGGCGGATTGAATACCCGCCTCCCAGTGTTTGGCGGCACGATCCTGTGCAGCCGACTCACCGGTACGGCGATGCAGACCGCGCAGGAGCATGGCGAACGGGAGGGCGGGGGTGAAATCCGCCCCGCGGGCGGAAGGAGCGATGGCGCCGAAGCGCGCGGGTACCGAGCGGGCGTCTCGCGGTGGGGTGTCGCTGGCGTGGTCTCATATGAACAGCGAGGGGCCCCATAGCGGGACGTCCTTGCTCGGTCGCGCGCGCAGGCGGGTCGGAGGGCTGGGCTCGAGGCCCAGCCCGAGCGACTGCTCCCAGCCCGCGGGGCAACAACAAGCCTCACGCAGTGAAAGAGTCGGGCTTGGCCGCGCACCCGCAGGGCAAAGAAAGGCCCGGCACGGAGGGCCATAAACAACCCACCCGTGGCGGCAGCAAGAACAAACCCGCCACGGAGTGGCATACATCACACGGCAGGGTGGCAGGGGGACGGGGAATGCGAGAGAATGTGCCTGCAATGAGCGAACCCGGTGGAGCGAACGGAGGGCCGAAGGATCCCCGTCATTGCTTCGTGTGTGGGCGTGACCTGGGCCCGCTCCTGGAGTGGAAGAAGATGGACACCGAGGCCGGCCCAATCTGCTACGTCTGCTACAACGAGGCGGCGGGCGATTCACGCCGCGAGGAGCGAAGGCCATGAGGCACGTACTCGCCTGCACGCTGGCGGTCCTTGGGTGCGTCGCGGCGGTTGTGGCTGCGGAGCCGGTACCGGCGCCCGCGGAGGCCAAGGCTCAGGTGCTGGCCCTGGCCGATGCGCGCCGCTTCGACCCCGCCCCGCTCGCGAGCCTGGCCCGCCACCCGGATGCGGGCGTGCGCGAGGCGGTTGCCCGGGCCGTGGGCGAGCTGGCAAGCCCGGCGGGAGTCGCGCTCTTGGCTCAGCTCGCCAACGATCCCGAGCCCGGCGTGCGTTCCGCCGTGGCCCAGGGGGCGGGCAGGCTGGCCTCGATGCTCCCCGAGAAGGCGGGGGAGCGCGAGGCGCTGGGCAAGGAGCTTCGACACCTCCTGCAGGACCACACGCCCGACGTTCGGACGGCTGCCGCGTGGGGAGCGGGGATGGCGGCTCTGAAGGGCAGCGACCTGTGGGTTTTGCAGCGGCTTTCGCTCGAGAAGGCCCCGGCGGTCCAGGCGGCCCTCCTCCAGGAGCTCTGGCGGTTTCCCGGCTCGCTCTGGATCAAGCGGGCGACCACGTTCATGGCCAGCCGTGACGCGCGCGTGCGGCTTGCCGCCGCCTGGTCGCTGGCACGCTCCGGGAGGGCCGAGGCGGTCGCAGGCCTGAAGCAGGCGGCCGGCGACGGCGACCCGGTGGTGCGGATGGTGGCGCTCGAGGGCGCTCGGCGGGTCAATCCCGGGGCGCTCTGGTCCGAGCTGCTCGCCGGGGTCACCGATGCCGACGGCCGGGTGCGGATGGCGGCCCTCCAGGGGCTGGCGGCGACGCTGGTCAAGGATCCCGGCCGGATCCTCCCCCCGCAGGGGGTCGAGCGGCTTAGGGCGCTGGTCGGCGACGCCGATCCGGATCGCGTGCAGGGGCGAGTCCTCGCGATCCGTCTCGCAGGCGCGGCCAGGTGCTGCCAGGAGCAGCTGAGGGCGGCGATGGCCGGGGGAGAGCCGTGGGTTGCCGGGGAGGCGCTGGTCGCCTTCGCGCAGCTCGGTGAGGTTGGCAGTGACCAGACCGTGCGGGAGTGGTTTGCCTCCAAGGACCTGCCGAGGCGTCTCGCGGCGGTGAACGCCTTCAAACACATTAACCAGGGTCAGCGACAGCTCATCGCCGCCCTCGCGGATCCGCAGGCGGAGATCCGCCTCGCCGCCCTCGCGAGCCTCGGCGAGGACGCGAGCCCCACGGTCACCTCCGCGATCAAGCAGCGGCTGGAGGACCAGGACCCGGCGGTGCGGGCGGCCGCGGTGGAGGCCCTCGCCGGGCGCAATGCGCTGCCGGGCCCCGGGGAGCTGGTTCCGCTGCTTGAGCGCGAGCACGGCACGGAGGTGCCCGACGCGGCGGTGGCGCTGGTGAATTCCCTCGCACAGAGTGATCCTTTTACGGACGAGGCGAAGGCAGCTCTCGAGAGACTCGTCGCGTGGCCCGACCCGGTGGTGGCGCGGGCGGCGTGGGGTGCCCTCCTCAAGCGGGGCGCCGTGGTCCCGCTGCCCGAGGTGAAGGCCGGCAGGGAGGCCGCCTACTACAGGAACGTCCTCGAGTGGGCGGGCAAGCCGCGGTGGCTCGAAGTGGTGACCGTGCGGGGCACGCTGCAGATCGCCATGGACACGGCCTCAGCGCCGTTGCAGTGCTTCCGCATCGCCGAGCTGTCCGAGAAGAAGTTCTTCGACAACCTCACTTTCCACCGCGTGGAGCCGAACTTCGTGGTGCAGGGTTTCGACCCACGCGGCGACGGCTGGGGTGGCCCCGGCTTCGTGATGCGCGATGAGCTCACCCTTGCACCGTACGAGGCCGGGTCGGTGGGCATGGCGCTCTCGGGGCCGGACACCGGGGGCTCCCAGCTCTTCGTCACCCTCACCCCGCGGCCGCACCTAGTGGGCCGCTACCCGCATATCGGGACGCTGGCCGCGGGCCTCGAGGTGTGCCAGCGCCTGCGGGTGGGCGACCGCATCCTGCGCACGCGCGTGGGGGAGGGCCCGCTGCCGGCGTATCTCCCGATCCGGTACGGGCCGATCTCGGCCGAACGCCTCGACCGCGAGATTGCCGGCTGGCGTGAGGAGCGCGAGAGCTACAAGCCGCAGTCGAAGTGGCTGGAGATGCTCCGCACCGCAAAGCTCCGCTACGGCCTGGTTGTGGCCATGGGCACGTGGTGCGGCGACTCGCGGGAGCAGATCCCCCGCCTGCAGGCGATCCTGCTGGCGCTGGGCGAGCACTCGGCGTTCGATCCCCCGCGCCTGGTCGGCACGGACCGCAGCAAGAGCATCGACACGAAGCTCTACCCGTACGGCGCAGTCGAGTTGGTGCCCACCATCGTCGTGACGGCAGGCGGGAGCGAGGTGGGCCGCGTCGTGGAGAGCCCGAAGTCCGGGAGCATCGAGGAGGATCTGGTGCACATCCTCGCCCCGGTCGAGGGGTGGGAGCTGCCGAATGAGTGAGGTGGCGGTCACCGCGGCGCTGCCCGGCCAGGCGCTCGCGCTCTTGGCGGAGCAGCATCGCGTGCGCGTGCGGCCCCCCGGCCCGCCGCTCGGTGGCCGTGAACTGGCCAGGTTCGTGGGTGATGCGGATGCGCTGGTCTGCCTGTTGGCGGATCGCGTGACCGCGGAGGTGTTCGTCCTCTGCCCGCGCCTCAAGGTGGTGGCGGACTATGCGGTTGGCGTCAACAACGTGGACCTGGAGGCGGCGCGGACCTCCGGCGTGTGGGTGACCAACACCCCCGACGTGCTGACCGGGGCGACCGCCGACCTGGCGTGGGCGCTGATCCTTGCCGTGACCAGGCGCGTCGCGGAGGGCGACCTCCTGGTGCGGGGCGGCGAGTTCACGGGCTGGCGACCGGACTACATGCTGGGCGTGGGACTGCAGGGCAAGGCCCTGGGGATCGTGGGCATGGGCAGGATCGGGCGCGCGGTCGCGCGGCGGGCCGCGGCGTTCGGGATGCGGCTGTACTACACCTCGCCGGAGCGCGTGCCGCCGTTCGAGGCCATGGGCGCGGAGTACGTGGCGGACCTGGACGCGCTACTGCCGCAGGTGGACGTGCTCTCGCTCCACTGCCCGCTGACCCACCTGACCAGGCACCTGATCGACGCCCGGCGGCTCCACCTTCTGCCCCGCGGGGCGTTTCTCGTGAACACCAGCCGCGGCGAGGTGGTTGACGAGGGCGCCCTGGTGGCGGCGC